>Ga0114951_10000516_pt1 | contig 53629 bp, 41 predicted proteins | sample AM7aDNAmetaG_FD_88677 | JGI IMG/M metagenome (GOLD analysis project Ga0114951, IMG submission 88677) | Freshwater microbial communities from Finland to study Microbial Dark Matter (Phase II) - AM7a DNA metaG | ecosystem: Environmental > Aquatic > Freshwater > Lake | place: Finland: Lake Alinen...
AAGGGGCGCGAGGACGTGATCCTCGCCGGCGCCCTGATCGCCCGCGAGGCCTGCCGCGCCTTCGGCCTCGCCGAGGTGCGCTGCAGCGAGGCCGATATCCTCGAGGGCGCGGCCCTGGCGCTGGCCGAGGGCTCGCTGCGACCGGTCTGAGGATCGCCGCTTGTCGCCGCGCGGCCGCGCGCGCCCTGCCGGCTGAGTCCCTTCGGCCGGCGCCCGGCGCTCGCCGCAGGCCTGCCGGGCCTCGCGTCGTATACTCCCTCCGTGCCGGAGTGGCGGAACTGGCAGACGCCGGGGACTTAAAATCCTCTGCCGCCTCGGCGGCGTCCGGGTTCGAGCCCCGGCTCCGGCACCAAGAGTGCCTGCTCGGCGGCGTTTCCGAGGGAGTCGGCAGGCCGCCGGCTCACAGGTCCTGACTGGCATCCGTCAGCAGTGGCCGGCAAGACCGCTTCACTCCTCATTCTCAGAAGCCCTGCGGCACATCGAACTTCGTGACGTCGCCGTCTTCGTCGTCCACCAGCGTGACGGTCAAGTCGTGTGGCCCCTCCCCCCCGTCATCGTCAATCGCGATGTAGTGCGTGAACGGGAAGTCACGCGCGTCGCCGGAGGCCTTGTCGGGGCCGATCGCGCCGCCGGTGTTGCGCCAACGTCGGGCGCGTGGCCTGCGCGGGCCGCGGCTGCAGTGAATCGCTCCGCGTCGGCGCGTCAGGCTGATGCGCTTGCCGGCACTCAGTAGATACAGGCATCGAGCAACGACAGGACCTCTTCGAGCACCGCGCCCGGTGCCGGCCCGACGCGCTTGGCGCTGCGGGCACGGAAGTCGATCGACTTGACCTGTTCGACCATCACGACGCCGGTCACGTCGCAGTCGTCAGGGATCGCGACGTGAAAGGGGTAGTCGCGCGGGGAGTTGGTGACCGGGCAAGCGATGCACAGCCCGGTGTGCTTGTTGAAGAGGTCGTTGCTGATCACCAGGGCGGGACGTCGGCCGCGCTGCTCGTGACCCGACTGCGGGTCGAAGGTCAGGGCCACGAAGTCGCCCTTGCGGGGCACATAGGCGGCCACCTACCAGACCTCGCCGCCGACGGGTGGTCCCCAATCGGCCTCACCGGGCTTGTAGCCCTTGGGCATGGCGGCGACCAACTGCTCGAGATCGAGCGCGCCGCGCACGCGGCGTACCGGCCTCACCACGATGCTGCCCTCTTGGACCGCGACGTCGACGACGTCTCCGACCTCGATGTGGGCATCGGAGAGCACGTGCTTGCTCAGGCGCAAACCTTGACTGTTGCCCCACTTCTGGACTCTGGTGACCATCGGGCGAACCTCCTGTGGCTACCCGAAGTATATCCCCGCCCGACATCGATGTGAAGCACTGCTCCCGGACTGTGGTGCCGGCGTGGTGCGCGCGAGCCCGAGGCCTCGTGCGGCCGGAAGCTCAGCGGCCGTGGTGGCCAATCTGCACGACGTGCTTGCCGGCTGCGCCGACCACTACGGTTGAGACTCAGGCGCTGCGAGATCGGCCAGGATGCGGCGTGCCTCATCGGCGTCGCCGGCGAGGACCTGCAGGTCGACGGGGAAGGCACCGGGGTACGGGAGCAGCATGCCGCGCACCGAGAAGCGGACATCGGCCGACTGGAGCAGGGATTCGGCGACCGCCGCCAGGCCGGGGTCGTGGGTGGAGAAGACGGTCACCAGGCCGTCGGTCGAGTGGCGGCGTGCCGGCTTGGCGGTGGGCAGCACCTCGACAAGCTCGACGTTGCATTCGGCGCAGCGGGTGAAGCTCGGCACGTATTCAACGTGACACTTGGGGCAGTACATCTCACGCCTCCGGTGGACTGGCCACAGCCAACGCCATGCGCATAACCCGTGCGCCGTGCGGCTTCAGTCTAGCAAAGCCCGCCGGCGCATCGGGTTGATGCGCCTGAGGCGGCAATGGTGAGCGGATCCGAAAGCCACGAGAAGCGCCGCGTGCCGGCCGTCCGCGCTCTGCCGGCGGGGCTCGCGATGGAAGAGGTGGTGAAGTTTTCGTGCCCGCCCGCCGATAGTCTGAGGGATGAGCGATTCCCCGGCATCTGGAGGGCGGCACCCGGACTGGCTGCGGGTGCAGCAGGCGTCGGATCTGCTTGGCGCCAGCCCCAGCACTCTGCGGCGCTGGGCGGACTCGGGAAAGGTACCGTCGCGGCGCACGCCGGGCGGCCAGCGGCGCTTCTCGCGCGACGCCCTTGCGGCGCTGCTGCCGCCGGCGCCTGCCGCCGCGGACGCCGCGGCCTCGGCGGCCCGGCTCGAGCAGGATCGTAAGCTGGCCCTGGTGTTCGAAGCCACGCGGGCGGTGACCTCGTCGCTCGTCCTCGAGGACGTCCTCGAACTGGTGGCGCGCACGACGGCCGCGGCCATGGGGACGTTCGCCGCCGACATCTTCGACTACTCGGCGGCCGACAACACCATGATCTCCACCGGCTACTGGGCCCAGGACATCACGCCCGAGGACGAGGACTATCTCGGTTCTCGCATCTCCCTTGACGAGCGCCCCGGCTACTACCCCTGCGTCGACGAGCCCAGACTGGTCGAGCAGCAGTTGGACGACCCCGATCTGCCGCCCGACGAGCGCGAGATCGCCGCGCGCTGGGGCGAGCAGAGCACCCTCATTGCCCCATTGCGCTACGGCGGCGAGCTCATCGGACTGCTGGGCTGCACCGAGAAACGCTTTGTGCGCCGCTACACCGACGAGGACAAGGAGATGCTGGAGCTGCTGGCGGTGCCTGCCGCCATGGCCATCCACAACGCCAGGGCCTTTCGCGAGCAGGAGGAGAGGGCGCGCAGGCTGGTGACGCTGCGCGAGTGTGGTCGGGCCGTCGCCTCGTCGCTGCACGTCGACGAGGTGCTGGACACCTTGGCGCGCAAGGCCGCGGAGGCCCTGGGCTCTCCTGAATGCGTCATCTTCGACTACGCCGCCGCCGCAGACACCCTGACGTCAAGGGCCTTCTACGGCGAGGACCGCCAGGACTACGAAGGCCTGGGCGAGCCCTTCCCGCTCAGCGACTCACCCTCCGATAGGGTGCTGCTCGAGGACCGGCGAGTCGTCGTCGAGACGATCTCCGACCCGGGCATCGCGGCGGACTCTCGCGCCTCGATGGAGCACTTTGGGGAGCAGACCTGCCTCAACGTGCCTCTCCACTTCGGCGACGAGCCGCTCGGCATCCTCGTGCTCATCGAGACGCAGCGCGAGCGCGTCTTTTCGCAGGACGAGACCGAGCTGATCGGCGGAGTCGCCGAGCAGGCCGCCGTGGCCATCCACAACGCGCGCCTCTACGAGGAGGTGAAGCACCTCCATCTGGGCAACCTCAAGGCGCTCACCTCAGCGCTCAGCGCCAAGGACTACTACACGCTCGGTCATGCGGCGCGCGTCTCCGCGTACATGACGTTGCTGGGCCGCGAGCTGGGCTGGACCGACGAGCGTCTGGCAGAGGTCCAGGACGCCGCCTACCTGCACGACATCGGCAAGATCGCCGTGTCCGACCGTGTGCTCCTGAAAGCGGGTCCACTCAACAGCGAGGAGTGGGAGCTGATGCGCCAGCACCCGGGCATCAGCGCCGAGATCGTGCGGCCTTTGTTCAGCGAGGAGCTGACCCTGGCGGTCCGTCATCATCACGAGCGCTTCGATGGCGCCGGCTACCCCGACGGTCTGGCCGGCGCGGCGATCCCCCTCCTCGCGCGGGTCATGTGCCTCGTCGACGCCTACGACGCGATGTCGTGCAGCAGGCCGTACCGGGTGAGCCTCACCCGACGGCAGTGCCTCGAGGAGATGAGGCGCTGCAGCGGCGTTCAGTTCGATCCGGAGCTGGTGCCGGCGTTCGAGCGCGCCCTCGAGCGCCTGGAGGGGCGTCGCCGCGGCGGCGTCGCCGTGGCGGAGCAGGCCGCGGCGCTCGTCGATCCCGACAATCATGCCCTGCTGCGCTCGCGCGCCGACGAGGCTCGGCCGGAGTACGCCGAGATGGTCGGTGCCCTGCGCGCGCTGCGCGACGCCAGCCCGCACGTGCGCTTCATCACCACGTTCGCGCTTCAGGCCGACAACACCGTCACGGTGCTCGACACGGGGGTGACGCCGGAGGACTTCTCCCACGTCGGGGATCCGTATCTGCCGCACGACGAGCTCGCCGCGGTGCTGTCCGGGGGCAGCCTGGACGCCAACGTCGTGAACGCCGACGAGTTCGGCGTGTGGGTCACGTGCGTCGCCCCCCTGCGCGCCGGCGCCGGCGACGCGGCGGCGGTCACGGTCGACCTGCCGGCCGTGGAGTCAGGTTCGTTGCACCAGCTCCACCGCGATCTGTCGCAGGACCTCTCGGCGATGCTGCAGGCGGCCTCGGTGCGCTGGAGCCGGGCCGAGCTGGAAGCGATCACGGACGGCCTCACGGGTCTCTACAACCACAGGTACCTTCAGGTCCGGCTGGAGGAGGAGATCGAGCGGGCGCGGCTGGAAGAGGAACCGCTGTCGCTGCTGTTCATCGATCTCGACGAGTTCAAGGCCTACAACGATTCGCGTGGTCACAAGGCCGGCGACGAGGAGCTGCGCCGCGTCGCGCGCGCCGTCGAGAAGCACGCGCGGCGTGTCGACCTCGTGGCTCGCTACGGGGGCGACGAGCTCGTCGTCGCGCTCCTGGGGACCGGCACGGCCGCTGCCGTCGAGACCGCCGAGCGCATCCGCCGCGGTATTCGCGCCGAGGACGCGGACGCCGGGGCGATCACCGTGAGCATCGGCGTCGCTACCTTCCCCGACGACGCGGGGTCCAAAGCCGAGCTGCTCGACAAGGCCGACTGGGCGATGTATGCGGCCAAGCGCGCCGGTCGCGACTGCGTGGTCGCGTTCATGGGAGCGAGGATGCCGGAGGCCTGAAGCTGGGTCGGCGAGCGCGACCCGGCCGGGCCTCCTTTACAGCCGCCCGGCGCGGCCCTACCATCAAGGACGAAGAAGAGCACGGGCGCGCCCTGCGGATGGCCGCCGGCCGCGCCCGCCCAAGGGGGCCCCATGAGCTACATCGTCGCAGGCGTCATCGTCGTCATCATCATCGTCGTCATCGTGATCCTCGCCATGGGCATCCGCGTCATCAGGCCCACGCACCGCGGCCTCGTGGAGCGCCTGGGCAAGTACAACCGCTACTGCGATCCGGGCCTGCACCTCATCATCCCGGGGCTCGAGCGCCTGTTCCAGGTGGACGTGCGCGAGGTACTGGTCGAGGCGCAGCCGCAGACCATCATCACCAACGACAACCTCAACGCCAAGGTCGACGCGCAGGTGTACCTCAAGGTCAAGGCCGACGAAGAGAACGTGAAAGCCTCGCAGTACAACGTCACCAACTACGAGAACCAGATCGTCAACCTGGCGCGCACCACGCTGCGTAACATCATCGGCACGCTCACGCTCAAGTCGGCCAACAGCGAGCGTGGGCGCATCAACGAGGAGCTGCGCGGCACGCTCAAGAACGAGACCGCGAGCTGGGGCATCGAGATCCTGCGCACCGAGCTCAAGGAGATCGACCCGCCGGTGGACGTGCAGGAAACAATGAACAAGGTCGTCAAGGCGGAGAACGAGAAGATCGCCGCTGTCGACTACGCCACCGCCACCGAGACGCAGGCCGATGGCCAGCGGCGCGCCGAGATCAAGAAGGCCGAGGGCATCAAGCAGGCCAAGATCCTCGCCGCCGAAGGCGAGGCCCTGGCCATCAAGCTGGTCAACGAGGCCGCCGAGCAGTATTTCGTCGGCAACGCCCAGGTGCTGCGCAAGCTCGAGACGGTGGAGAAGGCGTTCTGGCAGAACGCCAAGATCATCGTGCCGGCCAACGGCGAGCTGGTGAACATCATCGGCGACCTCGCCGGCATCGCGCCCGTACCGGTGAAGGTGCCGGTGAACACCACGCCGGTGCGCAAGTAACGCTCAGGCGGATCCGCGTGCGTCTCGCCGGCGGGAGCGCTGAAAGGCAGCCTCGGCGAGCCAGACGTGGTCGAGCGCCTCGCCGTGGCGGCCTTCCGAGGCGCGCGCCCGCACAGGCTTCGCCGGGATGCCCGCCACGACCATGCCCGGCGCCACGTCCCGGTTCACCAGCGCGCGCGCCGCGATGATCGCCTCCTCGCCGACGGTCACGCCCGGCAGGATCGTGGCGCCGGCGTACACTTTCACGTACGGGCCGATCGCGACGGGCGCGTACGTGCGTACCACATGGTCCGCCTCGCTGTGCCCGTGACTGAAGACGGCGACCCACTCCGCGAACGCGGTGGCGTCGCCGATCGTCACGCCGCCCTTGGTGTCGAGGAAGACGCCGCGGTTGAGAAACACGTCGTCTCCCACCTCGAGCAGCTGCCCGAAGTTGAAGCGCACGCCCTCGTCGGCGATGAAGTCGCGGCCGCAACGCTTGAAGAGGCGTTCCGCCACAAGGCGGCGATACGGTATCGCGAAGTCGGTGACCACGCTGAGCGGCAGCTTGTCGAAAACGTCCCAGAGGAGGTGCAGGGCGCGCGTGCGCGCCGTGATGCCGATCTCACCCGCCTTGGGGAGGTACTCGTTGTACAGGCGCGCTTCGGGTAGCAGATGGGCGGGAAAACCGGGCGCGCCGAGGCGCTCGAGAATCTGCGCGACGGCCTTGGGACCCAGCTCGCCGTCGAGCAGCCGCTCGACGGCGGCCAGCTCCTGCGTGATCGTCGCTCCCATGGTGCCTCCCGGTGAAGTTGTCCGCTGCGGGCAGTCATCGGCCGGGGCGCCGCCGCACTTGAGTGCCGGCCCGCCCGGCGGGCCGCTCGTCCGCGCCTCAGGCCTTCTTCTTGCGCGGCTTCTTCTCTTTGGGCGGCAGGCTCGCGGCGTAGGCCAGGCCCCTGGCCATCCAGCCGCGCAGCGCGTCGCGGTCGGCAAGCATCTCGTCGGGAAAGACGACGTACTCCTTCATCGGCCGGCCCTCCATGGGCTCGAAGAGGTGGGCGCCGGGCTGCGCCAGCAGCTCGGCGCGATCCTTCTCGCCGAGGCGCACAAAGAGGCTCTCCTGATGGACGGCGGCGAACATGTTGCCGCCGGTCCAGTAGCACGGGCCCCCGAACATGGGCTTGAACTCAACGGGGGCCTGGCCCTCGGGGATCACGTCGTGCAGAAGCTGGATGAGATCCTCTTGCGGCTTGCGCCATTTCACGGCCACTACCTCAGTGCTTGTCGTGCCGCGGCACCACCAGCACCGGCAGGCTGCTGTGGTGCAGCAGCTTGAGCGCCGTGGAGCCCAGGAAGGCGGCGGAGACGGCGCCGTGACCGTGGCTGCCGACGACGATCAGCGCTGCGCCGTGCTCTTTTGCCGCCTCGAGCAGCACCTCGACGGGGCGGCCTTCGGCGACCAGCGTCTCGGCCTTCACGCCGGCGGCGGCGAGCTTCTCGGCGGCGCTCCCCGCCTGTTCCTCACCGTAGCCGCGCACGAGCTGCGCGTGATCGTCGAACTCGGCGCTCATCATCAGCGGCGAGTCGGTCATGCCCATCGGCACGTAGCCGATGGAGAACTCGAAAGCGTAGACGACCACCACCGCGGCGTCCGGGATCGCGGCGGCCAAGTCGATGGTGCGCGCGAGCGCCGTCTGTGAGCAGTCCGAACCGTCGTAGCCGAGCACCAGCGTGGTGGGCATCGCGTCCTCCTTGAGTAGGTCCCTGGGGCAACTATGCTCGCCGGGGGCGGCGGCAAAACGGGGCGCCTACGCCGCCCGTCGCATGGCCGCTCGCCGCGCCAGCACTCCGCGCCCCGGCGCCGCCACAAACGCGACCAGAAACGCCGCCGTGGCGGTGAGCACCACGGCGGCTCCCGAGGCGACGTTGAGATAGTAGCTGACGTACAGGCCGGTGACGCTGGACGCGGCGCCGATAACGGCCGCCAGCGCCATCATGCTCGACAGACGCCGGGTGAGCAGATAGGCGGTCGCCGCCGGCGTCACCAGCATCGCCGCGACCAGCCCGACGCCCACGGTCTGCAGGCTCACCACCACGGTCAGCGCGAGCAGCACCAGCATGACGAAGCGCAGCAGCTCGGGGCGGCGACCCAGGGTGTGCGCGAGAACGGGGTCGAACGAGGCCAGCAGGAGCTCCTTGTAGAGCAGCAGGATCGTGGCCAGAACGCCCACCGCGAGCGCCCCGGTGAGCCACAGGTCGCCGGGGCTCACGCCGAGCACGTTGCCGAACAAGATGTGCGTCAGGTCGGTCGCGTACGAGCGCACCGTGCTGATGAGCACGACCCCCAGCGCCAGGGCGGCGGCAAACAGGATGCCGATCGCCGTGTCCTCCTTGACGGCGCCGCGCCGCGAGAAGAGCCCGATTCCGGCCGCCACGACGAGCGCGGCCACCAGCGCTCCGGCCAGGATGTTGGCGCCCAGCAGGTAGGCGATCGCCACTCCCGGAAGCACGGCGTGCGCCAGGGCGTCGCCGAGGAATGCCATGGCGCGCAGCACGACGAAGCAACCGAGAACCGAGCAGACGACGCCGACGATCAAAGATGCCGCGAGCGCCCGCTGCATGAACTGGAGCGTGAAAGGCTCTGTGAGCCAGTGGATCATGCGTCGCCCACGTCGCGCTCGTGGTCGCGGCAGTGCTGCCCGCCGGCGACCTCGCCCGTGCCGCACTCGTCGATCACCATCATGCCCTCGAGGAAGAGCGCGTGACCGCCGAAGGCCGTGCCGATGTGCTCCGCGGTGAAGACCTCGGGCGGCGGGCCGTAGGCGATCAGCCGCCCGTTCAGCAACGCGACCAGCTCGAAGCGCTGTGACGCGGTCTGCAGGTCATGGGTGCTCACGAGGACGGTGATGCCGCGCCGTCGCAGACGCTCGAGGATGTCCAGCAGGGCTTCCTTGGCGCCGACATCGACTCCGCTGAAGGGTTCGTCGAGCAGAAGCACGTGCGGCTCCTGGGCCAGCGCGCGGGCCAGAAAGACCCGCTGCTGCTGCCCGCCCGAGAGGTCCCCGACGGGGCGCCCGGCGAAGTCGGCCATGCCGAGCTCGTCGAGGCAGTCGGCGACGAGCTCGCGGTCCGCCGCCCGCGGACGGCGCAGCCAGCCCAGGCGGCCGTAGCGCCCCATCATGACGACGTCGCTCACGGTCACGGGGAAGGTCCAGTCGACCTCTTCGCGCTGCGGCACGTAGGCGATGGGCTGGGCCTGCGTCCCTGGGGCGCGGTCGCGCAGCTCGATGCGCCCGGCGCGCAGCGGAAGGAGGCCCACCAACGCCTTGAACAGCGTGGACTTGCCGGCGCCGTTGGGCCCGACGATGGCTACCTGGCCGCCGTGCGGCACGGCCATCGTCACGGCGTCCAGCGCCGTCCGCCCGCGATACGCGACGGTCACGTTCTCGAGCGAAAGGCAGTCGTCGGTGCTCACCTGAACGCCTCGACGATGCGCTGCGTGTCGTACTTCATCATGGCGATGTACGTGGGCGCCACGCCGCCCGCCGCCGTCAGCGAGTGGTCCAGCAGATCGGTGACGACCCTGACCCCGGTCTCGGCGGCGATCTGCTCGGCCAGTTGCGGGTTCTCGTCGATCTCGACGAAGATCGCCTTGGCACCGCTCCTGCGGATCGCCTGCGTGAGGTCGCCGAGCTGCCGCGCCGTCGGCGTGTCCGCGGTCCCTACGCCGGGGAGGACCGTGCCCACGATCTGGAAGCCGTAGCGATCGGCGAAGTAGCCGTGACTGGCGTGGTTCATGACGAGCGTGCGGTCCTGCGCGGGGATCTGCGCGACCTGCGCCTTGATCCAGGCGTCGAGCTGCTTCAGCTTGGCGGAGTAGGCGGCGGCGTTGACCGCGTAGGCCGCCGCCCCGGACGGGTCGGCTTTCACGAACGCGTCGCGGATGTTGGCGACGTAGGTCTGCACGGCGACCGGGTCGAGCCAGAAGTGCGGGTCGATCTGGCCGGCGCCGAGCGGCGGTTCGCCGGGCTGCGGCGTGCGGGTCTTGAGGCCGGCCGACGCGTCCACGATGGTGGCGCTGCCGCCGACGTTCGTCAGCGTGTCCAGAAGCGGACCCTCGAGGCCGCCGCCGTTGACGATCACGAGGTCGGCGGCCGCCACCTCGCCGAGGTCCTTCGGCGCCGGCTCGAAGGCGTGCGGGTCGGCGCCGGGCGGGATCAGCGTGCGCACGGTGAAACGGTCGCCGGCGACGTTCTGGGCGATGTCGGCGAGAAAGCTCTCGGCAGCCACGACGTCGAGCCTGCCGCGGTCGCCGCTGTCGCTGCCGGCTCCGCAGCCGGCGGCCGCGAGCAAGACGGCCGCGGCGACGAGCGCGAGGATCATCGGCAATAGCGGCGCCGTCACGCGCCGCCGCGCGGGCGGCGCCGTCACGCGCCGCCTCCGGCTGCCCCACGTGCCTGCCCGGTGCGCGCGCCGCACGTGGGGCACTCTCCGCTGAGCTGCAGGAAGTGCTCGGTGATGCGGTAGCCGGTCTGCAGCACAGCGGCGTCGACCACGGCGCCCATGTCGCACTCGGTGAACTCCGCCACCCGGCCGCAAGCGCTGCAGACCACGGTGTGGCCGTGCGCCGCGCCGGCGGGCATGAAGGCTTCGCAGTGGTCAGGCCCGTGCACGCGGCGCAGGGCGCCGATCTCGCTGAGCAGCTCCAGGGTGCGATACACGGTCGTGAGGCCCAACTCGGGGCAGCGCTCACGGGCGGCGTCGAAGACCTGCACCGGGCTCACGCTCGATGAGGCCTCGGCGACCGCATCGAGCACGGCGTGCCGCTGCCGCGTGAGGCGCAGGCCCCGTGCGGCGAGCGTCCCGGCGATCTCGTCGGCGTCGAGCGCCACGGCGAGCCTCCCGTCATCTGAAAGTGAAAACCGTTTTCAGTTGTGTGCGAAGCCGAGCGTAGCAGCGGGAGGGCAGGCATGCAACGTGGGCGCGGCGGCCGCGCGCCCGATCAGGCCGGGCGCGCGTACGGGCAGGCGGCGATGCAGATGCCGCAGATCTGCGCATCGACGCTGTCGAAGAGCGTCATCTGGTGACGGCAGCCGGCGGCGTCGAAGAGGTCGTCGCGAGCCATGCCGGCGCGCCACTGCACGTCGCGCCCGCAGCCCGCTGGGCAGGCCTCGACGCAGGCGCGGCAGTCTCCGCAGCGTCCCTCGGCGATGGCTTCGCCCACCGGCAGGTCGAGGCTGGTGAACACCGTGGCCAGGCGGACGGCCGGGCCGAACCGCGGCGAAACGAACAGCGCCGTCTTGCCGATCCAGCCCAGGCCGGCGCTCGTCGCCGCCGTCTTGTGAGGGAAGCGTCTGCAGCCGTTGCCGCCGTCGGCGCCGGTCGCCACGACGCGCTCGGCGGCGTGGCCGTGCACGCGCAGCACGTCGACGAGCGTCCCGGTGGCGTCGTCGAGCGCGGCGTTGAGGCGCAGGTACTCCTCGTGGTAGTCCTCGGTGGGTCCGTGCCGCAGGCCACGCACCACCAGCGGATCGACGCGCATGAGCATCGAGATGGCGGTGGGATGGTCGGGGGCCAGGGGCAGGCGTGGCGTGTTCGCCGCGACGCCCCAGGCGTCGATCTCCTTGGTCCTGAGCAATTGGCCGATGGCGTGCCGATCGAGAATGCTGAGCATGTGACCCCTTCCGCAGGCCGGCCGGTGGTGGCTGCTGCCAGAGGCCGACCGTCCCCCATCCATCCTCGCACCCGCGGCGCGAAGCTGACAATGGACGCGGTAACGGACATTTCGCGCCCGGGTTGTCCGTTCTGGCTGGATGGGTGGGGCCTTCACCCGAGCGCGGGGGTGGGGTGGTGGAAGCGCGTTGGGGTTCAGACGCGGTTTGTTTACCCTACGCAAGTGGTGATAACCAGGATGCAGGCTATCCGCGAAGGAGGTGAACGCCATGGGTCCCGTCCCCTTCTCCAAGACGAAGGTCAGGCGCGATGAGCGCCGCCGCCGCACGTGATGGGCGAGCACGGCGAGCAGATCGGCGGACGTCGTGACGCCATCCGCGAGGGGGACGCTCCCGGTGTGAGGGACGTCCCCCTCGCGGCGTACGGGGTCAGGCGCCGCGAAAGCGCCGCAGGCGCAGGCTGTTGGTGACCACGGTCACGCTCGACAGGCCCATCGCCGCGGCCGCGTAGATGGGGTTCAGGAGCACGCCGAACGCGGGGTAGAAGACGCCGGCCGCCAGCGGGATCAGCGCGACGTTGTAGGCGAAGGCCCAGAAGAGGTTCTGCTTGACGACGCGGATGGTGGCGCGCGACAGCGAGATCGCCGTGGCGACGCCGCCGAGCTCGCCCGACATCAGGGTGATGTCGCTGGCTTCCATGGCGACGTCGGTGCCCGTGCCGATGGCGATGCCGATGTCGGCCTGGGCGAGCGCCGGGGCGTCGTTGATGCCGTCGCCGACCATGGCCACCCGCTTGCCCTGCGCCTGAAGGGCCGCGACCTGCGCCGCCTTCTGCCCGGGCAGGACCTCCGCGACCACCCGGTCGATGCCCACCTGGGCGGCGATCGCCGCGGCCGTGCGCCGGCTGTCGCCGGTGAGCATCACGACCTCGAGGCCCATCTCGCGGAGCCGGCGCACGGCTGCGGCCGACCCCGTCTTGACGGTGTCGGCCACGGCGATGGCGCCGGCCGGCTCGCCGTCGATCTCCACGGTGACGACCGTCTTGCCCTCGGCCGTGAACTGGTCGGCCGCGTCCCTGGCGGCCGCGCCGGCGAGGCGCTCGTTGCCGGCCACGATGGCGTGTCCGTCGACGACCGCCCTGATGCCGTGGCCGGCGACTGCTTCGAAGCTCTCGGAGGCCGGCACCTCGAGGCCGCGCTCCGCGGCGGCCGCCAGCACCGCGGCGGCGAGCGGATGCTCGCTGCCGCGCTCGGCGGCCGCCAGCAGCCGCAGCAGGCCGTCGTCGTCGAGGCCGTGCCCGCCCCCGAACAGCACGACGTCGGTGACACGCGGCTTGCCTTCCGTGATCGTCCCGGTCTTGTCGAGCACCACCGTGCTCAGCTTGTGCGCCGTCTCGAGGGCTCCGCCGTCGCGGATGAGCACGCCGTTCTCGGCGCCCTTGCCGGTGCCGACCATGATCGCCGTCGGCGTCGCGAGGCCGAGGGCACAGGGGCACGCGATGACGAGCACGGCGACGAAGTTGAGCAGGGCGTAGTTGAGCGACGGCGAGGGGCCGAACACGAGCCAGATCACAAACGTCAGGGCAGCGACCCCGATCACGGCCGGCACGAAGTACGCCGCGATGACGTCCGCGAGACGAGCGATGGGCGGCTTGGAGCCCTGTGCCTGCTCCACCAGGCGGATGATCTGCGCCAAGGCCGTCTCGGCGCCCACCTTGGTGGCGCGGAAGGTGAACGAGCCGGTGGTGTTCATCGTGGCGCCGATCACCTCGGCGCCGGCGCCCTTGAGCACCGGCATGGGCTCGCCGGTGAGCATCGCCTCGTCGACCGCCGACGAGCCGCTCACGACCACGCCGTCGACCGGCACCTTCTCGCCGGGGCGCACGACCACGAGGTCGCCGGCCACGACGTCCGCCACGGGCACGTCGACCTCGATGCCGCCGCGCTGCAGGCGCGCCGTCCGCGGCTGCAGACCGATGAGCGCCTTGATGGCGGCGCCGGTCTGCCCTTTGGCGCGCGCCTCGAGCAGGCGCCCAAAAAGGATCAGCGTGATGATGAGGGCGGCCGAATCGAAGTACATCGGCATGCTCAGGCCCTGGTGTTCGAAGAACCCCGGGAAGAGCACGCCGAGGACGCTGTAGAAGTAGGCCGCGGACGAGCCCATGGCAATCAGCGTGTTCATCGTCGTCGAGCCGTGACGGAGGGCGGACCACGCGGTGGTGTAGAACTGCCGCCCGACCCAGAACTGCACGGGCGTGGCCAGCGCCCAGAGCACGTAGCCGTTGTGCAGCCACGCGGGCAGAAAGGGGAACCAGTCCGGCTGCATCGTGCCGGCGAAGATGACGACGCTCAGGGCGGCGCCGATCGAGACCTTGCGCTTGAGGGCGCGGTACGCTGCGGCGCGCGCCGCCTCGCCGGCATCGACGGCGGACTCCGTGTCGCCGGCCGCGCCGGCGGCCGGCTCGTCGATCACGTCGTAGCCGGCCGCCTTGACCGCGGCCACGAGGTCGGTGCGGCTCACCTGCCCGGGGACGAACGTGACCGTCGCCTTCTCGGTGGCCAGGTTCACGTCGGCCTTGAGCACGCCGGGCGGCCGGCGCAGGGCGCGCTCCACGCGGGCGACGCAGCTCGCGCAGGTCATGCCCAGGATCGGCAGCGTCGCCTGGGCGGTCACGACGGCGTAGCCCGCCGCCTCGACGGCGTGCACCAGCTCGCCGGGCGACACCACGTCGGGGTCGAAGGCGATCGTCGCCTTCTCCGTGGCGAAGTTCACCGAGGCGTCGACCACGCCCTCTACCTTGCGCAGCGCCCGTTCGTTGCGCGCGACGCAGCTCGCGCAGGTCATGCCGGTGATGGGCAGCTCTACCGTGGTCCGTTTGTCGCTCATCGTTCGATTATACCCCCCGAGGGTATAGATGAGCAGTACGAGCCGGTCGACTGCGGGGAGCTACGGGTGCTGCGCTTTAGGCGCTCGCGGGGCAGGCTCGCGCTGCTTCGGGCAAAGCGAGGCCGGCGGGCTACCCGAGGACCGGCCCGGCCGCAGATGGACCTCAGAAGGCTTCGAGGTCGATCAGGCCTGCCGCGCGGATGCGCACGCAGGCGTCCACGACGTCGGGGTCCAGGGCCGTCCCGCGGAGCCGCCCGATCTCTGCCATCGCCGCGTCCAGGCCCAAGGGCGGCCGGTACGGGCGTTGCGCGGACATGGCCTCCACGATGTCCGCGACGGCGATGATGCGTGCCTCGAGCATGATGTCGTCTCCGCTGAGGCCATCGGGGTAACCGCTGCCGTCGAGACGCTCGTGGTGCTGGCGGACGATCTCGGGGATCGGCCCGAGATACGCGAGCGGCTTGAGGATCGCGTGCCCGACCTCCGAGTGCAGCTTCACCACGCCGAGCTCGTCGTCGCTGAGGCGTCCGGGCTTGGTCAGGATGTCGACCGGCACCGCCGCCTTGCCCACGTCGTGGATGGCGGCGGCGAAGGAGATCGTTGCCGCTTGCTGCTCGGGAAGGCCGAGCTCCACGGCGATGAGCTCGGCCAGCCGCGCGACCCGGCGCTCGTGCCCGGCCGTGTACGGGTCGCGCAGCTCGCCGACCGCCGCCAAAGCTCTTGTGGTCGCTTCCAGCAGCCTCTCGGCGCTCACGTCGCGCACGGTGCCGAAGATCGCCGTCTCGCCGCCCCAGTCGCCGCGGCTCACGCGCGTCTCCACGGGGATCATGCGTCCCTCTTTGGTCACCAGAGGGATGGTGCACACATCGGTTTCGCCGGCGAGCATCTCTGTGACGATGCGCAGCACGTCGTCGCGGCTGGCCTCGGGATGGAAGTCGAGGACGTTCATGACGAGGCTCTCGCTCATCGAGTAGCCCAGCCGGCGCTCCACGGCTGGGTTCACGTAGACCACGCTCCCGTCCTCGGTGAGGACGAAGAGCATGTCCTGGCTGGCCGCGAAGAACTGCCGGAGGTTCGCCTCGCTGGCGCGCAGGCGCTCGTCGGCCTGGGCCTTGGCAATGGCGAACCCGGCCTCTTGACCGATGGCCTCGAGCAGCGACCTCTCTTCGTCGGAGAACATGTGCCGCGTGCGGCTGGCGACGTTGAGGGCGCCGACCACATCTCCGCGGTGCACGATGGGGACGCTCGCGACGGACTTCCAGCCCCATCTCGCGGCGCGATCCGGCTGCAGGCGCTCGTAATTCACGAGGTACAGGGGCTCCTGATCGAGGAAGAGGCTGCGATACGGCGCCGCGTCGATATCGACCGTGCCGGCGTCGTCGACGAAATCCGTAGGCAGACGCTGCTGGTAGCGTATCGTGGCCATGCGCGCATCCGCATCGACGACGTAGATGCCGCCGCCGTCGAAGTCCATGACGGAGATGGTGGCGTCGAGGACCTCATGCATGGCCGCCTGCAGGTCGTCCGCGCGGTTCACCGCGAGCACGATATGGCTCAGCGCGTCGAGCCCTTTCTTAGCTCCGAGGCGTTCGCCCGTGGTCGTCATCGTCCCTCCCATCAACGTGGCTCAGTGACGAGAGACCGGCCGGCTGCGCCGATGAAACGGCCGGCGGTACGAGCCCCGCTTCGTACCGCCGGTCAGTGGTGACACCGTCCGTGAGAATCCTCTCCTCAAACCGTCTCGGTCTCCTGCTACGTCTATCGGGAGAGGGCAGAGCGGGCAGGATAGGACAGTCGTCTACTCCGGCCGCTCGGCGACCCAGCGGGTGGCCGCGAGACAAGGCCGCTCGCGGCGACGGTCGCCGCCGCCACGCTGCTGCGTGGTGATCAGACGGTGACGCGCAGCAGTTCGAGGTAGCTGGTGTTTCCCTCGAGCACCTTGCGCACGCCGTCGTCGCGCAGCGAGCTGACGCCTTTGGCGCGCGCGGCGCGCTGGATCTCGAGGACCGTGCCGCCTGTGGCGATGAGGTCGCGAAGGTCGTCGTCGACGACCAGGACCTCGTACAGACCTACTCGTCCGCGGTAGCCGGTGCCGAAGCACTTCGTGCATCCGCCGGGGTTGTACACGCGGAGGCTCTTCTTGGGTGCCGCTCCCAGACCGAGCTCCTCCCAGCGTGCGCCGCTGATGGTCTCGGTCTGGCGGCAGTGGGGACACAGCCGCCGCACGAGCCGCTGCGCGACGAAGCAGCGCCAGGCCGCGGCCACCAGATAGCGGGGCACGCCCATTTCGACGAGGCGATTGACCGCCGACGAGGCGTCGTTGGTGTGCATCGTGCTGAACACCTGATGTCCGGTGACGGCGGAGTCGGCGGCCATCTTGGCCGTCTCCAGGTCGCGGATCTCGCCGACCATGATCACGTCCGGGTCGGCGCGCACCAGCGAGCGCAGTGCCTGCGCGAACGTGAGACCGATGGAGGGCTTGACCTCGGTCTGGATGATGCCGGTGATCTTGCGCTCGATGGGGTCTTCAACGGTGTAGACCTTGCGTTCGGGGCTCTTGATGAGCTCGAGCGTGGTGTACAGGGTCGTGGACTTGCCCGAGCCCGTGGGGCCGACGATGACGATGCCGCCCTCCGGAGCCTTGAGCGCGACCTCGAAGCGCGCCAGGTTATCGCCGACCAGCCCCAGCGAGGCCAGCGTGGGCGGCAGCGGCGATACCTCAAGGATGCGGATCGTGATGTTCTCGCCGTAGAGGCTGGGGATCGAGGCGAGGCGCAGATCGACGGCCTCGCCGCTGGAGAGCTCAAAGGTGGTGCGCCCGTCCTGCGGCAAGCGCCGCTCGGCGATATTGAGGTTGCCCATGATCTTGAGGCGACTGAGGATGCCGGCCTGCATCTCTCTGGGGAACTCGCGCAGGTCGTGCAGCACGCCGTCAATGCGGCAGCGCACGTGCAAGGAGTCCTCCTGCGGTTCCAGGTGGATGTCGGAGGCGCTCATGCTGGCCGCGTCGGTGAGCAGGCTGTCGACGATCTCGACGATGCTCGCGTCGATGTCGGCGGGGGCGGCGGCGGGCTCGTCGCCGTCGCCGCCGTCGCGGGCGTCCTTGAGCTTGCCCCGCGAGCTGAAGTAGATGGAGATCGCGTCGTCGAAGCCAGACTCCGTACAGATGACCGGGACGATGCGCTTCTTCGTGCGCATGCTGACCTCGTCGACGGTGATCACGTCGAGGGGGTTGGTCATCGCCAGGATGAGACTGCCGTGATCGTCGAGGCGGAGCGGCAGGAGACGATGGCGGATGATGAAATCGCGCGGCAGCAGACCGATGGCGTTGGCCTGAGGTGCGGTGTGGGCGAGGTCGACCACACCGATGCGCATCTGGCCGGCGACCGCCGTGATGATGTCCTGCTCGGTCACGAGGCCGTCGCCAACCAGCACCTCGCCGAGGCGGCCCCCGTCGGTGCGCTGACGTTTGAGGGCGGCGTCGAGCTGTGCCTGCGTCACCAGACCGCTGGCCACGAGGAGCGCCCCCAGCTTGAGGCGCCCTGCGGAGCGCTGCTGCCGCCCGCTGACCAGGTTATCGACCTTGGCGCCGAGCTCGTCGGGGGAGAACGGCTTGGTGACGAACTCGGAGGCGCCCAGCCGATGCGCTCTCTCGAAGGTGGCGAAATCGCCGTTGGCGCTGAGCACGACGACGGGGACGCCGCGCAGCTGCGCGTCGGTGCTCACGATGCGCAGAAGCTCGAAGGGATCGAATGTGGTGAGGTCGAGGTCGAGGATGATGGCGGCCGGCGGCCGCTCGCGGAGCGCACTGAGCGTCCCCGGTTCGCCGAGACTGGCCGCGACGGCGTACGAAGTGGCGAAATGGCGCGCGAGCTGGTCGCGCAGATCGGAATCGTCGTCGATGATCGCCAGGGCGTTCTTGACAGCACTCGGCACAGGGACCTCCCGCGTGGTCACAATGCTAGTCTAGCGCATTGGCGCGCCGCGGCGAGGTGGACGTTCGTCCGCGGGGCGGACGGCGGGCACTGAGAGAGAAGAACGCCGGGCCGGCGGGGGCCTTCACGCGGATGCGGGCCGTCCGCGTATGGAACGAAGGAGACCGGCCCGGCTGAGAGAGAGGATGAGATGCCGGGCCGCAGCCCGGTGAGCAGTCCTTTCCGGTCTCTCATCTGGTATCGGCGGGGAGCGGGCATGGTTGAGCCGCCGGCCGGCGAAAGCGTTGCCCGCGGCTGGAACGCTCTGGACCTCCGGCCGCCGGCGCGACCGCCTTCTCGCCCTGTTGCTATACTCCTGCGACCGTCGGCAAGGAGCGGGCATGTTCAGCAAGGTCCTCATCGCCAACCGTGGCGAGATCGCGATCCGCGTCATCCGCGCCTGCAAGGAGCTTGGCGTGGGCACAGTCGCGGTCTACTCTGAGGCCGACGCGGATTGCCTGCACGTGAGGTTCGCCGACGAGGCGGTCTGCATCGGCCCGCCGCCGGCGGCGCAGAGCTATCTCGTGATGCCGGCTCTCATCCAGGCGGCCCTGCAGACCGGCGCCGAGGCCATACACCCGGGCTACGGGTTTCTCGCCGAGCGCGCCGCGTTCAGCGCTCTCTGCCGCAAGCAGGGCCTCAAGTTCATCGGACCGGCGCCCGAGTCCATCGACCTCATGGGCGACAAGGCGGCGGCGCGCACGACGATGACTGCCGCCGGGGTGCCGGTCACCCCGGGCTCCGAGGGCATCATCGCCGACGTCGCCGAGGCCGAGGCCGTCGTGCGCCGCATCGGCCTGCCGGTGATGGTCAAGGCGTCGGCCGGCGGCGGCGGCAAGGGCATCCGCATCGTCAAGGACGCCTCCGAGCTGGCGGCCGCGGTGCGTCAGGCTCAGGCCGAGGCCGAGGCGGCGTTCGGCAACGGCGCCGTGTACGTCGAGAAGTACATCGCCGCGCCGCGGCACATCGAGATCCAGGTGCTCGCCGACGGCAAGGGCCACGGCATCCACCTCGGCGAACGCGACTGCAGCATCCAGCGCCGCCACCAGAAGCTCATCGAAGAAGCGCCCTCCCCGGCCGTCACGGCGGAGCTGCGGCGGCAGATGGGCGAAGCCGCCGTGGCCGCCGCCGTAGCCGCTCACTACGAGGGCGCCGGCACCGTCGAGTTCCTGCTCGACGGCGACGGCAGCTTCTACTTCATGGAGATGAACACACGCGTGCAGGTCGAGCACTGCGTCACCGAGATGGTCACCGGCATCGACATCGTGAAGACCGGAATTCGCATCGCCGCCGGCGAGGGGCTGCCCATCACGCAGGACGAGGTCCGCGTGCAGGGCCACGCCATCGAGTTTCGCATCAACGCCGAGGACCCGGAGGCGAGCTTCATGCCTTCACCTGGTCTCGTTAGGCAGTGGGTGCCGCCGGGCGGGCCGTGGGTGCGCTTCGACAGCCACGTCTACCAGGGGTACATGGTGCCGCCCTTCTACGACAGCCTGCTGGGCAAGCTCATCGTGTGGGGACGCGACCGCGAGGAGTGCCTCGCGCGTTCGCGCTGGGCGCTGGAGCAGTTTCTTGTGGACGGCGTGAAGACGGTGATCCCGTTCCACCGCATCGTCCTCGAGCACCCGCTGTTCATCGCCGGCGACGTGAACACGCACTTCATCGAGGATCACTGGGGCTGACGGGCCGCGGCGTCCGGCCGGCGCTCGCCGGCCGCGGCGCGGCTCAGGCGGCCGGCGGCTCCGGGGAGACGCCGTAGCCGGCGGCGGCGATGTGCGCCAGCAGCCGCTCCGCCACCGGCGTTAGCAGCGCCTCGACAGCGGCTTCGTCGTCACCGCGCGCCGACAAGGTGACGCGGATCACGCGCGTGCTGCCGAGAACCTTGGCGCGCGACTTCACGTAGACCTGCGGGAACGCTGCCTCGGCTCGACTCAGGATCTCGGCGATGGCCGATTCGTCCTGCAGCTCCACGACCAGCGAGCGCTCTTCGTAGTGGGCGCAGCCGAAGATCCGCGCGAAGAGCCCGTCCAGCGACTGCTCGACGATCGCCTCGAGCTCGCCGGGCACGCCGGGCAGCGAGACGAGCGCCGTGCCGCCGCGCTCGCAGAGCACGGCCGGGGCGCCGCCGATCGGGTTCACGATCGGCGCCGCCCCGGCCGGCAGTCGCGCCATCTTGCGGCGGCTCTCGTTCATCTCCGCGAACGGCACGTAGCCCCTGGCGTGGAACTCCGCATACTTCTCCGTCACGAGGCGCTCGGCCTCGGGGTGGAGCTCGAGCTCCACCCCGAGGCCGAGCGCGACGCCTTCGAGCGTGCGGTCGTCGCTGGTCGGTCCGAGGCCGCCGACCGTGAAGATGAGCGCCGGCCGGCGCGCGAGCGCGCCGCGGATCTCGGCGGCGATCGCCTGGACGTCGTCGCGCAGCATGACCGTGCGCCGCACGAGGCCGCCGAGGCCGGTCACGCGCACGCACAGCCAGCCCGTGTTGGTGTCGAGGACGTCGCCGATGAGCACCTCGTTGCCGGCCGAGACGATCTCGACGATGGGCGCCGCCGTCTGCGGGTCGGCGCCGCCGTGGGTGGGGATGAAGCCGCTCATGAGCCCAGTCTCGCAGACGGCCGTGCCGGCAGGCAAGGCGCCCGGGTCAGGCGCGGAGGACGGCGGCGGGGCCTCGGGAGGGCGCTCGCGGGTATACTTCGCTCTGAGTGGAAGGAGCGCCCATGTCCCCCAAGCCCCTCGTCATCCTGCAACACGAGTCCGACGATCCGCCCGGCAGCATCGCCGCGGCCCTGCGCGACCTCGGCGTCCCGTTCGAGGTTCGCCGTCTCGACGAGGGCGACGCCTTGCCCGAGTGGCCCCACGAGACCTCGGGCATCATCGCCCTGGGCGGCGCCATGCACGTCACGCAGACGCGCGAATTCCCGTTTCTGGATGCCGAGGTCAAGCTGATGCGGCGTATCGTGCATGAGGGCGGCCCCGTGTGGGGCATTTGCCTGGGCGCTCAACTTCTCACGCTTGCCGCCGGCGGCGACGTCTACAAGCGCAAGCAGGCCGAGGTGGGCTGGGTCGGCATCGAGAAGGTCGCCGATGATCCCTTGCTCCGCGGCATCTCCTCACCGTTCGTTGCCTTCGGCTGGCATGCGTATTCGTGCAGGGTCCCGGCGACCTCCCACCTCATCGCGCGCACAGGAGACGGCGTCCAGGCGTTCCGCGCCGGGGGGAAGGCCTGGGCGACGCAGTTCCACCCCGAGGTCGACGCCGTCATGGCGCCGCACTGGGTGAGAGATGCGGCCGCGGAACACCACGAGCAGGGCAAGGGCTGGATCGAGGAGCTGCACGCGGACACCGACAGGTATCTCCCCGCCTATCCCTCGTTCTGCCGCGTGCTCACCGAGAACTTCGTGCTCACGAGCGGGCTGCTTCCCGACGACGAGCTGCGGTAGGACGCGGCGTGCGGCGGCGCCCGAGGCGCCGCCGCCCGCCGCGTCCGTTTCCGGGCAGCCCCTCGGGGAGAGGGGCTTGTGAAAGGAGCCATAGGGTGGTACTGGGGGGTACCAGCACGGTGGAGAGGTGTGTGGAGGGGGACTCCAGCGTGCACGGAGTATATTACCACCAGCACAACAGTTGAAACCACCTCCGTAGTGTTAATGAATGTGAAGATGGGGAGCCCTTCGTCGTGAGCACCTCCGCGGGCGCGCGTCGCACGCTGTTCGACATCGAACGGGAGAAGCGCTGGCGCGTCTGGCTGCTGTTCGCGCTGCTCGTCGGCATCGTCTTCGCGGCCGCGTGGGTGGCCTGCTTCATCGTCACGTTCAGCCTCTTCCTGAGCTTTCCCGTGGCCGACACCTTCACCTGGGTCTTCACGGCGAAGGGTGTCGGCCTGATCCTCGGCGCGGCGCTCGCCGGCGCTGTGCTCTACTGGTTCAGCTCGCGTCTCGGGGCGCGCGGACGTCTGCTGCGCGCCATGCACTGCGAGCCTCTCGACCCCGGCGACCGCTACCATCAGCGCCTCGCCAACATCGTTGAGGAAATGCGCATCGCTACCGGCGCGCCGCGCCTCGAGTGCTTCACCGTCAGGACCCTGGGCCTCAACGCCTTCGCCTTCAGCGACCTTCGCGGCGCGGGCGTGATCGGCGTCACCGAGGGTGCCCTGGCGCGGCTCTCCCGGCAGCAGCTCCAGGGAGTGGTGGCGCACGAGCTCGGCCACATCCTGTCGGGGAGCTACGTCACCGTCACCGTGTCGTGTCTGCTCTTCGGCATCTACTCGGAGCTCGGCGACAGGCTCGAGGACGCGGCCCTCGCCACGGGAGGCACGCGGGCCGCGCCCTTCGCCCTGGTCGCCGTGGCGCTGCGCGGCTGGCTGTGGGTGCTCCAGCTTGCCTCGTCCGTGACGAGCTCGGCGCTGAGCCGCGAGCGGGAGCGCGAAGCGGATCTCGCGGCGGCGCGGTACACCCGTGACCCGCTGAGCCTTGCGGAGGCGCTACGCATCATCAGCCGGCACCCCGGCGGCGCCGGCTACATCCCCGAAGGTCTGGCGCCGCTCTGCATCCGCGACACCCAGTCGCGTATCCCGTGGCTGCTCGGCAGTTGGCGCGCCACGCACCCACCCATCGGCGAGCGCGTTGACGCGCTGCTTGCGCTGGCCAATGTCTCGCCGCAGGACTTCGCGCAGCAGGCCGACACGGCGGCGGAGACGTTTGACAAGCGCGAGCACTGGACGGCGGCGCCGGCCGCCGGCGCCGCCGGGCGGCGGATCGGCCTGGAGGCCGCCGGCTCCGTGCCGGCGCCGGCGGCCGCCGCACTCGTCGCGCCCTCCGCGCGGTCCTCGGCCGGTGGCGCGATGACGTGCCCGAGCTGCGGCGTCGGCTTCGGCCAAGCCGACTACGAGGGTCTAAGCGTCATCGTCTGCACTTCATGCGGCGGCCGGCTCGTGTCGACCCCCGAGGTGAGCAAGATCCTGGCGCGCCGGGAGGTCGCCTTCAGCGACGAGCAGCAGCGGCTCGCTGAGCTGCTGATCGCCGGTGGCGACCAGCTCCGGCGCGCCGAGCTCCTGGCACGCGGCCGCCCCGGCGTGGCTCTCATCGCCTGCCCGAAGTGCGCCAAGGCGATGGTGCGCCGCCACTACAGCTACGAGCACGCCGTGGAGATCGACTACTGCAGCATCTGCGACTTGTTCTGGTTCGAGAAGGACGAGCTCGAGGCCTTGCAGATCCTCGCCGAACGACAGGCGGGCTGAACCACGCCGCGCGCCGGCTCATACGTCGCTGCGACGTCAGGCTTTCCCCGCTCGTCTGGACGCTCCACTCGCGCGAGAGGTCGACGCGCACACGTGTGTGCCACGACCTGTGCGGCGCTCCTGCCTCTGACGGCGCCCTGCGTCACGGTGCCGTGCGGAGCGCCTCGATGAGCCACGACGCCGGCGACGACGTCGTCGACCTCGCGTCCTCGCCGCTTGACGGTCGCTACCGCATCCTCTCGCGGCTCGGCGGCGGTGGCATGGCCGACGTCTACCTCGCCCGCGACGAGTCTCTCGGCCGGCTGGTTGCCATCAAGGTGCTCAAGAAGCGCCTGGCCGCCGATGCCGAGTTCGTCGAGCGTTTCCGCATTGAGGCGCAGGCCGCGGCCAGCCTCAACCATCCCGCGATCGTCGCCGTCTACGACCGGGGCAAGGCCGGCGCCTCACCCTACATCGTCATGGAATACGTGGATGGGGAGAGCCTGAAGCAGCGTCTGCGGCGCAGGGGCCGGCTGTCGCCCGACGAGGCCGCGGCGACGGCGCTCGCCGTGCTGGATGCGCTCCAGGAAGCGCATCGCCGCCACATCATCCATCGCGACGTGACGTCGTCCAATGTGCTTGTCGACGGGGCAGGGCGCGTCAAGGTCGCCGACTTCGGCATCGCGCGCGTGGGCGCGTCGGCGCTCACGCGCACCGGCGCGATGCTGGGTACATCGTCGTACCTGTCGCCGGAGCAGGCTCAGGGAAGGGCGGCCGACGAGCGCTCGGACCTCTACAGCCTCGGCGTGGTGCTCTTCGAGATGCTGACCGGGCGCCTGCCCTTCAGCGGAGAGACCGACGTGGCCGTGGCCGTGCAGCACGTCTCGGCCGCCCCGCCCAACCCGCGCTCGCTGGCGCCCGACGTGCCCGAGGCCTGCGCGTCTGTGGTGATGAAAGCCCTGAGCAAGCAGCCGGCCGACCGCTACCAGAGCGCGCCAGAGCTCGCGGGTGCGCTGCGCGCCGCGCGGGACGGCGGGCCCGCAGCGCCCGCCGTCCCGCGCCCGTCGTCAGACGCGCCTGCGCCCGCCGCCACGATGGTCGCGGCGGACGCGCTTACGAGCTCGGCCGGTGCCGCGACACGGTACATGAGCGCGGTCCCTCGGGATGCACCCGTCCGTGCGCACCGCCGGCGCCGCTGGCGCTGGGTGGCTCTGGCTGCCGTCATCGTCGCCGTCGCGGCCGGCGCCTGGGCGGCGTATGCGCTGGTCCTGGCGCCCGCGACGAAGGTGCCGGCGCTGATCGGCCGCACCAAAGACGAGGCTGCCGCCGCCCTGCGCAAGGAGGGCCTGAGGCCCGTTGTCCACGAGGTGTGGGCCGACCGCTACGATCCCGGCATCGTCGCCCGGCAACGCCCGCGCGCCGGTGCCGCGGTGGGCGACTCCTCCAAGGTCGACCTCTGGGTGAGTCGCGGGCCGCTGCACATCCCGTCTCCGGAGCTCAAGGGGATGAGGACCGCCGCGGCCACCGCGTTGCTCGAGCAGCAGTCCCTCACGGCACGCAGACGCAAGGCGGCGACGCTCAAGGTGCCCAAAGGCGAGATCTACCGGCAGCAGCCCGCCGCCGGCGAGACGCTGACGCGCGGGGACACCGTGACGTTCTGGGTGAGCAGCGGGCCGCCGCTGGTGAGCGTCCCCGACGTGGTCGGGCTCTCCTCGGGCGACGCCGGCGCTGCGCTGAAGGCGGACGGCTTCGTGGTCAGCACCGACCTCGTCGCGGGCTGGGGCAAGTTCCCCGGCGACGTTGTCGAACAGGACCCCGTCGCCGGCACCCGCCTGCGCAAGGGCGACGAGGTCGTGATCAAGGTCGCCGTGTTCTAGCGGCAGCCGCGCGACCGGCGCGGACGGCGCCACTACGCCGTAGTAGGGCGCTGCCTCCCGAGTAGCTCTCATGTACCATGAGGCATCTTGGTCAACCTCAAGCAGATGCAGCGGATCGCCGGCAGCTCCCGCATCCTCCATGCCGCGCTGCTGGCGGTACCGTTCGCGTCCGTCGTGGCGGCGACCGCCGGTCTCAGTCGCCCTTTCTGGGTGTACCAGGCGTACGACGAGAGCGTGCACTACCAGATCGTCGTCACGGTCGCCCGCGGCTGGCCACGACCCCTGCTTTCCGGCTACGCCTCCTGGTCCGGACCGCTCGTCTATTGGCTTCTCGAAGGGCTCTCACGTCCGTTCGGGTCCTCGCTGGTCGCCTCCCGGCTCGTGGTCACGGTCATGTCGTGGCTCGCCTGCGTCGCGGCCTACGTGATCTTTCGCGACCGTCTGGGAGCGCGACCATGGGTGGCGCTCGCCCTGGCGTTCATGCTCGGCCTGTCACCGTTCTTCTTCGGCGAGTCGTTCTACGTGCTCACCGACAACCCGACCTGGCTTCTTGTGGTCCTGGCCCTGGAGCGCCTGCTCGCCTACGTGCGAGCACCACGGAGCGGCCGGCTCGCCGCGTTCGCGGTCTTCGCTGCGGCGGCGACGCTGATGCGGCAGGTCGCCGTGTGGCTCTTTCTTCCGGCGCTCGTCGGCCTGCTCTCCGTGCGCGTGCCGCCGCGCGCCCGCGCTTGGGGCGCGGCGCTCATCGTGCTCGGCATGGCGCCCCTGGCCGCGCTCGTCGTGAGCTGGGGAGGCTTGTTGCCATCCGGCGTTGCGCAGGTGGACCCGGGCGGGCATCGCCTGCGCAACGCGTGTCTCAGCCTCGCGGTGGTCGGGCTCTGGGGGCTGCTGCTCACGCCGGCCGAGGATATCCGGGCACTGCCCGGCAGGCTCCAGCGCCGAGGGCTCGTGGCGGTCGCCGCCGCCGCCGCCCTCGGCCTGGTCGCCGTGGCGGCCGGCGCTATGAAAAGCCTGCGCGGCGCCGATCCCTATGGCATCGGCCTCGTCGGCAGGATCGGCGAAGCCTGGTGGAGAGTGCTGGGGACCAGCCTGGTGTGGTGGACGCTCGTGCCGCTGGGCGCGGTGGTGGTCGCCGCGCTTGCCGTGACGCGCTGGCGGCGCCTGCCCGATCGCGTGCTCGTGATCGCGCTCGCCGCGGTCGTGTTGAGCGGTGCGGTCAACACGTCGTGGTACGAGCGCTACGTCGACTTCGCGGTGCTTCTTCTTCTTGGTGGCCTGGTGGCGTCGGGCCAGGCTCGGCTGCGGCGCGTCGATGGGCTGCGCTGGGTGGGGGTGGTGGCGATCTCGCTGCTGTGGACGACGGTGCTGGCGAAGGCGTGACGGCCTCGCGCGACCGGCGTCAGCCGCTGCGCCCGGGGCGTGTGCGCGGCTCGACGGCCGGCAGCTCCCAGGCGCCGGGACGCTGGTAGCCGAAGCCGCCGGGGACGGCGGCCGCCTCGGGGGCGGCCGCCCTGCTGCCGCCGGGCAGTGCCTCGGTGCGGCCCAGCACCTTCGTGAGGTCCATGATCTTGTGCGCCACCACCGCCAGGCCGTGCTCCTCGTCGTTCTGCAGCTCGCCCTCCACCAGCAGGTAGACGGCGTCCTTGAGCACGCGCCCGTACTTGAGGTAGACGTCGTTGAAGACCACCACTTGGCCCAGCTCGGTCTCGTCCTCGAGGGTGAGGAACATGGTGCGGTGGCCGCTGCGGATCCAGGGCATCTGGGCGCGCTCGAGCACGCCGGCGAGGCGCACGCGGCGGCCGTGCGCCATCTGCGGCAGGCGCGCCATGGGCGTGACCCCCAGCGCCTTGACCTGGTCGCGCACGAAGCGCAGCGGATGGGCGCTCACGTTGAGGCCGAGCAGCTCGAGCTCGACGCCGACGCGCCGCTGCGCGGGCCAGTCGGGCAGGAAGGTGAGCGGCCCGAGCTGCTCGTCGAGGGCAAGGCGCGGCTGGTCGAGGCCTTCGTCGGCGGTCACCCGCGCTGCGGGCCGGGACGGGGTCTCGGGAGGGCGCTCCGCTTCGCTGCGCTCCGCTCGGCGCCGCTGCGCGGCGCCTCGCGAGCCTCCCTCGACCCCGTCCCGGCCCTCCGCGCTCTCGCGCGGCCGTCGCCGACTGTCGCCGCCGCGCCCCGCCGGCCTTGCCCCGGCATACAGCAGCGGCACGTGGGCGACGAGCTCTTCGCGGCGCACGCCGAGCGCGTCGAAGGCGCCGAGCCGCACGAGGTTCTCCGCGACCCCGCGGCTCACGCGCGTGCGCGCCACGAAGTCGGCCAGCGAGGTGTACGGCCGGGCCGGGCCGGCCGCCGCTGGGTCGGCCGCAGGTCCCCCAGCCGCGTCGTCGGGCGAACGCTCTGACGCGCTCGCGGGCGCGGCTCCGGGAGAGGCCGCGGAGGGGCGGGAGAGGGTCGAAGGGGGCTCGCGAGGTGCGGGGGGCGAAGCCCCCGCGCACGCGCCGAGCGGAGCGAAGCGCCCCCCTGAGGCCCTCTCCCGCTCCGCAGCGGCCGACCCGCCGCCGCGTTCACCCCCGCGTGCCTCGACGATCGCCCGCCGCGCCGCGCCGCTCATCTCCTTGACGTAGGCCAGCCCCACGCGCAGCGCGTGACCGTCGTCCTCGACCTCGAACCACTCGCCGCTGAGGTTCACGTCGAGCGGCCGCACCGCGAGCCCGAAGCGCCGCGCGTCGCCCAGCACCACGCGCGGCGAGTAGAAGCCCATGGGCTGGTTGTTGAGGATGCCGGCGTAAAACTCGGCCGGGTAGTGCGCCTTGAGCCAGGCCGAGGCGTTGCAGACGATGGCGAAGCAGGCGGCGTGCGCCTTGTTGAAGCCGTAGGCGGCGAACCCGCGGAGCTGGCGAAAGACCTCGTCGGCCGCCGTCCGCGAGACGCCGCGCGCCACCGCCTTCTCGACGAAGCTCCGGCCGATGGCGTCCATCTCCTCCAGCGACCGCTCGTGGGTCATCGTGCGGCGCAGCAGGTCGCCCTCGGCGAGGCTGAAGCCGGCCACGGCCGCCGCCACCTCGATGACCTGCTCCTGGTAGACGATGACGCCGTAGGTGCGGCGCAGGATGCGCTCCATGGCGGGGTGCGGCACGGTGACCGGCTCGCGCCCGTGCCGCCGGCGGATGAACGGCGCGATCATGTCGGCCTGCAGCGGCCCCGGGCGGAACAGCGAGATGGCCGCGATGACGTCCTCGAAGTCGCGCTCCTGCAGCCGCGTGGCGAGGTTGCGCTGCCCCGAGCTCTCGAGCTGGAACAGCCCGACGGTGCGCGCCGAGCGGATGAGCTCGTAGACCTTGGGGTCGTCGCGCGGGAGCTCCCAGGCGCTGACGTGCTCGCCGGTGCGCGCCTCGATGCGGCGCACTGCCTCGGCGATGGCCGAGTGCATCTTGAGGGCGAGGATGTCCATCTTGACGAGGCCCAGCGTCTCGACGTCGTCCTTGTCGAACTGGGCCACCACGACTCCCTTGGCGGCCCATTGCAGCGGCACGCGGTCGGTGAGCGGGTCGCGCGAGAGGATGAAGCCGCCGAGGTGCGTGCCGAGATGCGCCGGAAAGCCGGAGAGGCGCTCGGCGACGTGCACGAGGCGGCGGTAGTGGGGGTTCTGGAACTGGTGGCCCTCGAGCTCGGGACGCTCGGCGAGCATCTCGCCGAGCTTGGCGGCGCTGCCCCACGGGATGCGCTTGGAGAGACCGTTGGTCTCGTCTGGCGTGAAGCCGAAGGCGCGGCTCACGATGCGCACCGCGGAGGGCGCGCGCACCGTGCTCACGGTGGCCACCATGGCAACCTTGTCGTGGCCGAAGCGCTCGTAGATGTACTGGATGACCTCGTCGCGGCGCGCCGAGCAGAAGTCGATGTCGACGTCGGGCATCTCGCGGCGCGCCGGGTTGAGGAAGCGCTCGAAGAGCAGCTCGTGGGCGATGGGGTCGGCGTCGCAGATGCGCAGCACGTAGCTGACGATGCTGTTGCCGGCGGAGCCGCGGCCCGAGTAGTAGATGCCGCGGCCTCTGGCGAACTCGACGATGTCGTGGACGGCGAGGAAGTACTCGGCGAAGCCGAGCTCCTCGACGACCTTGAGCTCGCGCTCGAGGCGCGCCGTGACCTCGGCGGTGAGCGGCCGGTAGCGCTGTTCGGCGCCCTTGAAGCAGCGCTTCCAGAGCAGCGAGAAGGCCGTTTCGCCGGGCGGCAGCGGGTAGGCGGGGAAGAGGAGGCGGCCCAGGCCGAGATCGAGGTTGCAGCGCGCGGCGATGCGCTCCGCGTTGGCGTAGGCCTCCGGGTAGCGCTGGAAGAGGCGGCGCATCTGCGCAGGGCTCTTGAGGTAGAGCTCGGCGTTCTTGCGTCCCAGCGGGTTGGGCAGCGGCTGGTTGGCGGCCTCGGCGGCGAGCACGTCGTGAAGGCCGGCGTCGCCCTTGACCGTGTAGTGCACGTCGCCCGTGGCCACGGTGGGGAGGCGCAGCTCGTGGGCCAGCAGGTCGAGGGCGCGCAGCGAGGCGCCCGAGTCGGGCAGCAGCTCGTGCTGCAGCTCGACGAAGAAGTCGCGGCCGAAGATGTCGCGAAGCACGGAGGCCGCGGCGCGGGCGCCGGCTTTGTCGCCGGCGAGCAGCCGCGACCAGATCTCGCCGCGGCGGCAGCCGCTGAGCGCGACGAGGTGGCCGCCGTGCTCGGCGAGCGTGGCGAGCCGGGCCAGCGGCGGCTCGCCGGGGTGCTCGAGATGGGCGGCGCTGATGATGCGGCAGAGGTTGCTCCAGCCCTGGTAGTCGCGGGCGAGGAGCACCAGGTGGTGGCCGGCGGCGCCGGCGGCGCGCGCGGCGGAGGGAGGCACCGTGGCGGACCCGGTGAGATGGCGGATGTGGCCGTCGGGGGTGAAGGCGGCGTGATCGGCAAGGCCTGCCGGCGCTGCGGGCGGGTATGGGGCCTCGGGAGGGCGCTCCGCTTCGCTGCGCTCCGCTCGGCGCCGCTGCGCGGCGCCTCGCGAGCCTCCCTCAACCCCATACCCGCCCTCCGCGCCTGCCCTCGACATCGCCGCATCTGCCACCGAGCCCCCAGCGGACTCGCTCGCGTGCGGCTCCCACGCCCGTCCGCCCGCGGCGACAACCGGCTCGACGGTGAGCTCGACGCCGACGATGGGTTTGATGCCGGCGGCCTTGCAGGCCTGGTAGAAGCGCACGGCGCCGTAGAGCCCTTCGTGGTCGGTGGCCGCCAGGGCCGGCATGCCCATGCCGGCGGCCGCGGCCACCAGCTCGGGGATGCGGCAGGCGCCGTCGCCGAACGAGAAGTTGGTGTGCGCGTGCAGATGGACGAAGCTCATGGTGATCAGCGGTTGCCGGACGCGGAGCCGTCGCCGTTCAATTGAGCGCCTGCTCGAGGGCCCACACCTTGGTCACGCGGTCGTAGCGCAGATCGAACACGTGCCCTTCGGCGCGCACCCGCCAGTACGAACGGCTGACGTGGCCGTCGTCCTTCCACCAGCCTGTCTCGAGGACCCACGTCTCGAGCACTCGTTCGACGCGGTAGCGCCGGCGCCGCCACAGAAAGCTCACCGGGCGGCGTTGCCGCTCGTCCCAACTAACGGCGATGGGGGCGGCCGCGCCGTGCGCGCCGGGACGGCCGGCGTGGCTGCGCCGGTCGGCCGCGCCAGCGGCGCCGACCCCGGCGCCGCCGCTACCGCCGGGGTCGCCGGCGCCGGGCTTGCCGCTGGAGGTGGCTCCGCCGCGAGACATGTGGTGCTCCTGGTGAAGATCGGTCGATGGACGGGTGAGGGACCATGACGGTAACACGAACATATGTTCGTGTAAACGTCGGACGGAACGGACGTCCGCCGGGCAGGGCGCGCGCACCCGCCGCGGCCGTCACTCGCGACGGGGTACTGCGAGGGAAGACAAGGAATCCTTGTCTTCCCCCTCAGCAAGCGAGCCTGCGGACGGCCGCGTGCGACGCGAAAGTCAGGGAATCCTTGTCTTCCCTTTTCGCACTACCCCGCGCCGTAGCCGCTGAGGTCGGCGCGGCCGCCCACGCTTCCGGCTGTCCGCCCGCCGGGCAGCCGTGCGCCGGGCAGCGGCCCGCCGGCAGCCTTCGCGACAAGGCCCCGTCTCTGGCTGCCTACCTGCGTGGCTCGTATCGGACTATGATTCAGGGGCGCGCCGGGCAGTGGGGTTCAGGGCGCCGGGAGCGCGACGGTGAAGGGGCCACCACGAACAGGGGGGACACGTGACTACCAGGGACCGCAGTCGTGCGGCGCTCATCGTGCTTCTCGCGGCTGCAGCGTTGCTCGCGCTGGGCCTCGTGTGGGGCCCGGGCAGCGCCGCGGCTGCCAGCGAGAGCCCGACGCCCACGGTGGACGGCGGCAGCGCTTCGCCGGCCGCCTCGCCGGCCGCCGCCGCGCCGTCGCCGGCCGCCGGTACAGTCGTGTACAAGGTGGGCTGGCTGGCCGAGCCGGACAACCTCAACCCGTTCATCGGCTACCTGTGGCCGTCCTTCGAGGTGTGGGACCTGGCCTACGAGCCGCTCGTCGGCTACGACTACGGCACGCTCACGCCGACCAAAGGCGATCAGGCCACGGGGCTGGCCACCGACTGGAGCGTGACGCCCGACGGCAAGACCTGGACGTTCACCATCCGCCAGAATTCGACGTGGTCCGACGGCGTGCCCGTGACCGCCAGGGACGTCGCCTTCACCTACAACTACATCATCAAGAACCAGCTCTCCAACTTCACCTCGTACACCCAGTACATCGCGAAAGCCGTGGCCGTGGACGACGCGACGGTGCGCTTCGAGTGCTCGCAGCCCAAGGCCAACATGCTGAGCCACTGGGTGCCGATCCTGCCCGAGCACATCTGGTCGAAGATCTCGGGCAAGGACGCCGCCGCCGCCTACGCGAACAAGCCGCCGTTCGTGGGCTCCGGCCCCTTCAAGTGCGTGACCTGGAAGAACAACAGCTACGTGGAGATGGTGGCCCGCAAGGACTATTGGCGCGGGGCTCCCAAGACCGACGAGATCCTCTTCGAGTACTACACCAACGCCGACACGATGGTGCAGGACCTCAAATCCGGGAACATCGACGGCTGCTCGGGCCTGCTCAGCGCGCAGTTCCGCCAGCTGACGGACCAGCCCGGCATCGAGGCGCGCACGGTGCGCACCAACGGGTTCGACGAGCTCGGCTTCAACTGCTACGCAGGCACGAGCCGCGGTAACCCCGTGCTACGCGACGCGAAGTTCCGCCAGGCGCTCAACTGGGCCGTCGACAAGGACCGCATCTGCGCGATCGTCTACGGCGGGCACGCGGAGCCGGCCACCACGGTCATCACCGCCGCCTACTACAAGGATCCCGACTGGCACTGGGAGCCGCCCGCCGCCCAGAAGTACACGTTCGATCTGGCGAAGGCCGGGCAGGCGCTCGACGCGGCCGGCTACCCGCTCAAGAACGGCGTGCGCGTGGACAAGCAGGGCAAGCCCATCACGCTGCGGCTGGCGGCGCGCTCCGAGTCCATGAACAGCCAGAGCGCCGCCAAGCTGCTGGCCGGCTGGTTCGAGCAGATCGGCCTCAAGATCACTCTCCAGACCATGGACGACGGCGCCCTCAGCGACGCCATGTACGCGAAGGTGGGCGGCAAGCTCTCGCCCGACTACGACATGTTTCTCTGGGGCTGGTACAGCGACCTCGACCCCGACGCCATCCTCAGCGATTTCACGACCGCCCAGATCGGCGGGTGGAGCGACTGCGCCTGGTCGGACGCCGAGTACGACAAGCTCTACGACGAGCAGGCGCACACCCTCGACCCGGTGGCGCGCAAGGCCCTTATCGACAAGATGCAGCAGATCATCTACGAGCAGTCCCCGTACATCGTGCTGGCGTACTCCAACGACCTCGAGGCATACAACACGGCGAAGTGGCAGGGGTACTCGCAGTCGCCGGCCGAGATCGGCAACACGCTCTTCCCGCCGTACGGCAACGCCGGCTCCGAGAACTTCATGCTCATCGCGCCGAAGATCGCCGCCGCGACCTCGGCGGGCGGCGGTTCGCGCGTGGGCCTGTGGGTGGCGGTCGCCGTCGCCGTGGTGGTCGTGGTGCTGATCGTGCTGCTCGTGGTGCGCCGGCGCCGCCCGCGGATGATGGAGGAGTAGACCGCGGATGGGACGGGACGGCGGGCGGCCGTGAGGCCGCCCGCCGTCCCGTCACTTCTCGAACGCGACTTCGCTGAGGTCCTTCACGACGACGTCGGCGCCGTGCCGGCGGAGCTCCTCCGCCTGACCGAGACGGTCGACGCCGATGACGAGGCCGAAGCCGCCGCGGCGGCCCGCCTCGACGCCGGCGAGGGCGTCCTCGACGACGGCCGCCCTCGCCGGCGCCACGCCCAGGCGCCGCGCCGTCTCGAGGTACATCGCGGGGTCGGGCTTGCCGGGCAGGCCCAGCTCCTCACCGGCCACGCCGTCGACGCGGACCTCGAACAGGTCGGTGAGCCCCGTGACAGCGAGGATCATCGCCGTGTTCTTGCTCGACGACATCAGCCCGACGCGCATGCCCGCCTTGCGCAGCCGATGGATGAGCGCCACGGTAGACGGATACGTCTTGATGCCGTGTTCCTTGACCTCGGCGTTGAAGAACACGTTCTTGCTGTTGCCGAGGCCGCACACGGTCTCCAGTCCGGGCGGGTCTGAGGGCTGACCCCAGGGCAGCTCGATGCCGCGCGCAGCGAGGAAGTCGCGGACGCCGTCGTAGCGCGGCTTGCCGTCGACGTAGAGGCGGTAGTCGGTCTTCTCGTCGAACGCCCGGAAGTCGTGGCCCTCGTGGGCGGCGCGCGTCCTGAGGTACGAGTCGAACAGCGCCTTCCAGGCCGCGGCGTGCACGCTCGAGGTCTGCGTGACGACGCCGTCGAGGTCGAATACGACGGCGTCGAGGCGGGCGTGCGAGATGATCGCCGGCGAGCTGTCCACGTGCCTCCTCGGGAAATGACTGCGGTCAAGTGACATGATAGCCGCAGCGGGGGGCTTTCGTATGCATCGACGCGCGCGGATCACTGCACCCGGCGCCAGGTATCGCCTCCGGGGCCTCTCTGCCGATACACTGGGCTGGTGAGCGGGTGACCCGTGTTCGGGTGTGCCCGGATGACTGTGCCTGGAGGGCGCCGAGTGAGGTCACACGTTGCGGCCGTGGACGCCGAGACCATCACGCTCTACAAGCTCCTCAAGTGGGGGCTCGCTGTAGAGGTGCCGATCGTGATCATGATGGTCACCAGCGCCGTGGTGACCGGCTCTGCCGCGCTCGTCGCCATGGCCGCCCAGTCCGGGGTCGCCCTCGTCATCAACGGCTTCGCCGTGTACGCGATGAGCCAGGTGATGCGTGAGAATGCCTACAACTTCCCGTACGGAGCGGGCAAGCTCGAGAACTTCTCCGCCTTCCTCTGCGGGGTCCTGTACGTCCCGTCGGGGCTCTACGTCCTCTTCGACTCCATCGAGCGGCTGATCCATGCGCCCGAGGTGGGCTACCTCCTCGGCCTGATTCCCGTGTCGATAACGTTTCTGAGCGGCGCCGTGCTCTTCGTCTTCGCCTCCCGCCTGAGGCACCGCACGAACAATCCCTCGCCGCTGCTCATCTCGTACAGGGCGGACTACCTCATCGGCATGCTCACCGACGGCGGCATCATCATCGCCTTCGCGCTGGCGACGGTGCTCGTCGATCTCGGCGAACCGGCCATCGGCGACCGCATCGACCCGGCGGTGGCCCTCGTGATCGCTTTGTACATGCTCTGGATCGGCGTGTCGCTGGTGCGGCACAACTTCCGCGCCCTCATGGACCTGCCGCTCTCCGAGGAGGAGCAGCTCACGATCACGCGCGTGATCGGCCACCACTACGCCGACTACGACCTCGTCGGCACCCTCTACACGCGCTCCAGCGGCACGCGCCGCTTCGTGGAGGTCGAGCTGGGCTTCGACGGCGAGAAGAGCGTGGAGCATGTGCACGTGCTCAGCCGGCACATGGAGAAGGCCTTGGCCGAGGAGCTGCCCGGCCTGCACTTCCGCATCGTGCCCGTGTGGGAGCCCGATGAGTGAGGGCGGGCTCTGCCGCGGAGCTCCCGCCGCTGCCCTAGGCAGCTCGGCGCTCCCGATGTAGCATCTCCTCACAGGAGAGGTCCGTCTGACCGGGGTGAGGGAGCCACCTCGGCTGCACGGTGGCCTTGCGTGCCGATGAGGGGGAACCATGAGCCACGCAGTGGTCCGCAGCCGCCGTCGCCGTCTGCGCGTCGGCGTCGCCTTGTGTGCCCTGCTGCTGGCCGCCGGTCTCTCGTGGGGTATCGGCATCGCGCTGGCCGGTCACTCGCCGGAGCCGGGCGCCTCAGGAGGCACGCTCAGGGTCCAGTTCGGCACGACTTTCGACGCCGACAACCTCAACCCGTTCGTCGGCTACAGCGGCACCTCCTACGAGATCTTCCACCTCAACTACGACTTCCTCGTGGGCTACGACACCGACCTGTCGCCGCGCCCCGAGCTGGCGACGAGCTGGGAGACCTCGCCCGACGGCAAGGTCTGGACCTTCCACCTGCGGCGGGGCGTCAAATGGCAAGACGGCCTGCCCTTCACGGCCGCGGACGTCGTCTTCACCTACACCTACATCATCAGGAACAATCTCACCGCCTTCACCAGCTACACGAACAACATCGAGAAGGTCCAGGCGCTCGACGACCTCACCGTCAAGATGACCTGCAGCGAGCCCAAGGCCAACATGCTGCGGCTGTGGATCCCCATCCTTCCCGAGCACATCTGGAGCAAGGTCCCCGGCAAGCGCGCCGGCAAGGACTTCGTGAGCAAGCCGCCGATCATCGGCACCGGTCCCTTCCAGACCGTCGCCGTGAAGAAGGGGAGCTACATCAAGCTCGCCAAGAACCCGGAGTACTGGGACAAGGGCAAGCCGACCATCAACGAGCTCGTCATCGCCATCTACCAGAACGCCGACACCATGACCCAGGACCTCAAGACCGGCACCCTCGACTACGCCATGGGCATCCCCGCGGCGCAGTTCACGGCGCTCGCCGCGGAACCGTCTCTGGCGACCAACGCGGCCCACCTGCGCTACTTCGACGAGCTGTGCATGAACTGCTACGACAGCCCGGACTCGCTGGGCAACCCGGTGTTGCGTGATCCCAAGTTCCGCCAAGCGATCAGCTGGGCGGTCGACAAGCAGAAGATCGTCGACTTCGCCTACGGCGGCTACGCCACCGTCGGGCAGAGCATCATCACTCCCGACGTGCCCACGTACGCGTGGTCGCCGGCGCCGGCCGAGACCTTCGGCTTCGACCTCGAGAAGGCCAAGCGCCTGCTGGATGAAGCGGGCTACAAGGACACGAACGGCGACGGCGTGCGCGACTACAAGGGCAAGCCCATCGTCCTGCGTCTGTGGGCGCGCTCCGACGACGTCGCCAGCCAGAACAGCGGCAAGCTGGTCTCCGGCTGGTTCACCGACATCGGCCTCAAGATCAGCCTCCAGACGCTCGATTCGGGGGCGATCAGCGATGCCCTCTACAACCAGAAGGGCAGCACCTACGCCCCCGACTACGACATCTACATCTGGGGTTGGGGCGAGTACGTCGACCCCGACTACATCCTCAACGTGTTCACCACCAGCCAGATCGATGGCTGGAACGATCCGGTCTGGTCGAACCCCGAGTACGACAAGCTCTACGAGCGGCAGGCGCGGACGATCGACCCGGCGCAGCGCAAGCCGCTGGTCGACCGCATGCAGCAGATCTTCTACAGCCAGGCGCCGTACATCGTGACCAATTACGAGCAGCAGCTCGAGGCCTACAACACCGACAAGTGGGAAGGCTGGACGCGCGTGCCCGAGGGCAGCGGCCCCGTGGCGTTCGTCAACGACAATATCGACACGTACCTGAATCTCAGGCCCAGGGCCGCCGCCGCGGAAGTCAGCGGCAGCAGTAGCAACAACAGCCTGATCTACGTGGTCGTGGCCCTGGCCGTGGCGCTCGCGGCCATCGTGGCGGTGCTGTGGCTGCGGCGCGGGCGCGGGCGGGCGCTGGAGGAATAGGGCCGGGCGCGCGGCCCTACGGCCGTGAGGCCGCGCCGCCGGCCGCCGGCATGACCGCGCACAGGCGCACGCGGCCCACGAAGGCCGCCGCCGCCTCGGCGAGAGACTGCCGGCCCGCGAGCAGGGCGCGCAGGTCGAGCACGTTCGGCGCCTCACGATGACTCTGCACCCAGGAGTGTACGAGCAGCATCTCGTCGAGGCTGCTTGCCGGCAAGGGCGGCGACGGCGGAGCGGCCGCGGCGAGCGCGGTGAGGAAGTCGCGCGCGGCGTCCTCACCGAAGGCCCCGCGGCCGACCACGCGCTCAACGGCAATACGGCCGCCTCTCACGCCCCAGAGCGCGACCCAGCCGGCACGCTTCGCGGGGCAGGCGATGGCGACGTCGCTGCGCTGCGCGGCGCGCAGGCGGCGCACGGTGCGCAGGGCGCGCTCCAGCGCCTCGCGCTGCTTCTGCAGGCGCGCCGCCTGCTCGAATGCCAGGGCCTGCACCATGCCCGCCTGGCGCTCCTGCAGGCGCTCGTCGAGATCTTCGCCGTCCCCCTCGAGGACGCGGCGCACGGCGGCGACTGCGGCCTCATACTCCCCGCCCAGCGGCCGGCTGCAGGGCGCCAGGCAGGCGCCGGTGCCGGCCCGCGGGCAGGCGTGGCCGCGCGTGCCGGCCGCCGCGGACGTCGCCGGCGGCGGCAGGTGCGCGCAGGTGCGCAGAGGGTACGCGACGTTCAGGCACTCGACGAAGCGCCGGGCGAGGCCGGCCTTGCGGAACGGCCCGGCGTAGTACGAGCCGTCGTCGCGCAGGTTGGGCGTGGCGTACAGACGCGGGTAGGCGTCGGCGCTCAGCTTGACGTAGTGGTAGCTGAGCACCCGCGTGCCGTGCGAGTTGTACAGCGGCCTGTGCCTGGCGATGAGGCGCTGCTCGAGCAGCAGGGCGCCGAGCTCGGAGCCGGTCTCGACGACCTCGAAGCGGTCGAGCAGCTCGAGCGCCTGGCGCGCGCCGTAGGCCTGGCGCTGCAGAAAGTGGTCGCGGGCGCGGCGCCGCAGGTTCTCGGCCTTGCCGATGTAGAGGGCGGCGCCTTTCTCGTCGCGCATCACGTAGACGCCGGGCGTGGTGGGCAGCGTCTCCGTGAGCGAGATCTTGTGGTAGTTGCGGCGCGCCCCGGGCTCGCAGAAGCGCGCGACCTCCTCGAGGGTGCTCATGCCCTGCTCCTGCAGCCAACTGAGGAAGAGGAGCAGGAGCTCGGCCGTGGCCTGGGCATCCTGCAGGGCCCGGTGCACGGGCTTCACCTTCGTGTCGAAGCGGTAGCTCAGCGCGCTCAGCGAGCAGCGCTGCTGCGGGCAGAGCTTGCGCGCCAGGCGCAGCGTATCGAGCGCCGGGCGCGGGAAGGTGCGGCGCTGCAGGCGGCCCAGCTCGTAGTCGAGAAAGCCGAGGTCGAAGTGGGCGTTGTGGGCGACGAGCACGGAGCCCGCGGCGAAGTCAACGAAGCGCGGCAGCACCACATCGATGGGCGGTGCGTCGGCGACGGTGGCGTCGTCGATTCCGGTGATGCCGGTGATCATCTGGGGGATGCGGACGCCGGGGTTGACGAGCGCCGAGAAGGTGCCGACCTCGCGGCCGCCCTCGAGGCGCACGGCGCCGATCTCGGTGATCTTGGCGAACCCCGGCGTGGCGCCGGTGGTCTCGAGGTCGACTACGGTGAAGGCCACGTCGGCTAGGTCGCGGCGCCGGGCGCGCCACGTGGCGAGGCCGACGTGCACGTCGCTCTCCCACGAGAAGCGCTCGTCGCCGTGCACGATGTCGGCGACCAGCTTGCGCATGAGCTCGGGAGGGCAGTTGGCGACGGGGAAGAGGTGCGGCCAGACTTCGCGGTAGTCGAGGGCTTCGCCCGCCTGCTCGAGCAGAGCGAAGAAATCGTCGACCGTGGTGAAGGCGAGCTGCACGACTCCATGCTAAACCCGCAGGGCGACGGATGCACGGGGCGCTCGCGACGCGCCCGCGGCCCTGCCGCGATTCGCCACCGGCGGCGGCGGGCATCCTGAGCACAGCGCGCCGCCGCCCGGTGGCCGCCCTTCGTCGAACGGAGCGTCGATGTCCACACCCGATACCCGCGAGCCCGGGCCCGATCTCCAGGACGGGCTCGACTGGATCCAGGTTGAGCGGCCGCTCAGCCTGCGCGATCTGCGCGGCAAGCTGGTACTGCTCGATTTCTGGACCTACGGCTGAATCAACTGCATCCACGTACTCCCGCAGTTGCGGGAGCTGGAAGCGAGGTTCGCCGACGAGCTCGTCGTGATCGGCGTGCACAGCGGCAAGTTCCGCGCCGAGCGCGTGATCGCCAACATCGCCGCCGCCGCGCAGCGCCTGCGCGTCGCGCACGCCATCGTCAACGACCGGCAGTTCCGCATCTGGCGCGCCTACGGTGTCGACGCCTGGCCGACGGTGGTGCTGCTGGATCCGGCCGGCGGCATCGTGGGCGCCGTGCCCGGCGAGTTCCTCGCCGGGCAGCTCGTGCCGGTGATCGAAGACGTGATCGCGGCGTTCGACCGTGCGGACGCTCCCGGCGGCGTGCCGCTGCGCCGGGGGCCGTGGCCGCTCAGGCTGCCGCCTGAGCCGCACGGCCTGCTCGCCTTCCCCGGCAAGGTGCTGGCTGCGCCGGGCGGCCGCCTTTTCGTCGCGGACAGCGGGCACGATCGCATCCTTGAGCTTCAGGTGGAGGGTGAGAGTAGTCAGGAGGGTGGCACGCGGGCGAGGATCGTGCGCGTCGTCGGCTCTGGCCGCCGAGGCGCGATGGACGGCGCCGCCGACGAGGCCTCGTTCGATCATCCGCAAGGACTGGCGCTGGCTCCCGGCCGTCTGACGGAGGCCGGCCTGAAGCGCGAGGTCGGCGCCGAGACGCTGTTCGTGGCCGACGCCGGGAACCATACGGTGCGCGCAGTCGCTCTCCCGACGGGCGCGGTCGTGACCATCGCCGGCACGGGCTACCAGGCGAGGCGGTCCAACGAGGCCGGCATGGGGCGCCGCGCGGCGCTCAGCTCGCCGTGGGACGTCGAGCTGCTTGCTGCCGCGCCTCCCGGGGCCGCGGGCCCCGGCCTTACGGCTCCGGACGCGCTGGTCATCGCCATGGCCGGCGCGCACCAGCTTTGGCGCCTCGATCTCGTCACGAGTGCCGTGGAGCCGTGGATCGGCACGGGCCGCGAGGACCTGAGCGACGGGCCGTCCTTGCGCTGCACGCTCGCTCAGCCCATGGGCACGCAGCTCGTGGGTCGGCGCCTGTACTTCGCCGACAGTGAGTCGAGCGCCATCCGGTCCGCCGACCTCGACGGTCGCGACGGGCCGGAGGTCGAGACGCTCGTGGGCAAAGGGCTCTTCGAGTTCGGCGACGAGGACGGGCAGGGCGGGCACGTGCGACTGCAGCATCCGTACGATCTCGCCGCCGGGCCGGGGCCACGCGGCGCGGAGGCGCTGTACGTGGCCGACACGTACAACGACAGGATCAAGCGTGTGGACCCGGCGACGAGACGCAGCGACGTTTTCGTGGGGAGCGGCAAGGCCGGCCACGAGGATGGCGACGCGGGCGCGGCCCGTTTCTGGGGGCCGCAGGGCGTCGCCGTCGCCGACGGCCGGCTGTACGTGGCCGACACCAACAACCACGCCGTGCGCGTCGTCGGCCTCGACAACGTGACGCCCGTCGTGCGCACCCTCGAGATCGTCGGCTGAGGGCGGGCGGGGCCCTTCGTGCCCCGCCCCGGTCGCGCTTGCGTCGCGGCGGCCCTTGCCGTCGCCCACGGGGCGGGGGACAATCGCTCGACCGCAAGTCGTGAGCACGATCGTGGGGGCCTCATGTCGTACTGCTCATCGTGTGGACGGCCGCTGACCGGCGAGGGCCGCTTCTGCGCGGCCTGCGGGGCGCCGCAGGCGGCCACGCCGCCTTCCGCACCGCCGCCCCCAGCGGGAGCTGTGCCGGGCGCTCCGCCCGCGGCCGGCGGGGCAGCGCCGCCCGTCGGCCAGGCGCCGCCGCCGGTGTTGCCTCGGCGCCGGCCCTTCCCCGGCTGGGCGGTCGCGTTCTTCGTCATCCTCATCATCAGTGCGGCGTCGTTGCTCGCCGTCTTCGTGCTGCCGCTGCTGATCCTCGGCAGCGTCTTCTCCGCCGTCGAGAGAGCCCTGCCCACCGACGTCCACGCCGCTGAGGTGCGCAGCGGCGTGCGCACCATCCAGATGGGCATCGAGGTGTGGCGCGCCGACCACGCGAGCGGCCGCTATCCGCCCGTCGCCGTGGTGACTCCCGAGGGGCTGGGCAGGTACGTCGAGCCCTGGCCACAGGACCCGTACGCCGGCGGGCCGATGCTCCCCACGGGGGCGCGCGGAGGCTACACGTACACGCGCGCCGCCGACGGTCTGAGCTTCGCGCTCGGCGGCTACGGCGCTGATGGGGCGGTGGTCCTCACGGTCCCGTAGGCGGCCGCTCGTTAGGCTCCGCGGAGGAGTGGGTAGGAGATTCGCAGAGTCCCGTGGAACCTGCCTCCACCGCTGCCTGCGTGCCGCCGCGGAGGCCCTGCGCAAGGAGTCACCCTTTGGACGTCGACAAGATGCACAACGAGGTGCTGCGCGCCTTCAACGATTCCTGCCTCATGGCGGCGCGGCAGCCATATCGCGGCCGTGGCTTCCGTCCGGCCGCGGACGCCTACTTCGAGGAAGACACCCGCGAGATCGTGGTGCGGTTCGAGCTGACCGGTCTGGCAATGGACGACATCGAGCTGCTCGTCGACCGCCGCGAGCTCGTGGTCCGCGGCGAGCGTGCCTTCCCCACGCGAGAGGGCCGCGTCTATCAGCAGGTGGAGATGGACTATGGTCCCTTCGAGCGCCGCGTGCGGCTTATGGTCGACGTCGACCCCGACGTCACGACGGCGACCTACGAGGCCGGCGTGCTCGAGGTCAGGCTCACGCTCATCGAGCGCGGCGCCGGCGCTCGCAAGGTCGACATCCGCACGGGGGGAGGCGACGAATGAGCGACCCCCAGGACATCCAGGTCGACGCGGCGCAGGAGATCCCGGGTACCCTGCCGGTACTGCCGCTGCGCGACACGGTGGTCTTCCCCGACACGATGATCCCTCTCACCATCGGTCAGGAGCGCTCCATCAAGCTCATCGACGACGTGCTCGCCGGCGACCGGCTGCTCGCCCTGGTGACGAGCAAGGACGCCGAGGTCGAGGTGCCGGGCCCCGAGCTTCTGCACCCCATCGGCACGGTGGGTCTCGCCCACAAGATGATCAAGCTGCCCGACGGCACCATGCGCATCCTCGTCCAGGGGCTGCAGCGCGTGCACATCGACAAGTACGTGCAGGAGGAGCCGTACCTCACCGCCGAGATCTCCAAGGTCGACGACGTCGTCGACGAGAGCAAAGAGATCGACGCCCTGCGCGCCAGCCTGCTGAGCGTGTTCAGCAAGATCGTCGCGCTCGTGCCGTACTTGCCCGAGGAGCTCGAGATGGCGGCCGCCAACGTCGAGGATCCCGGGCCCCTGGCCTTCCTCATCGCCAGCACCATGCGCATCAAGGCCGCGGACAAACAGGCACTGCTCGAGGAAAACGACGTCGAAAAGCGCATGCGCGCCCTCATCGGCATCCTCACGCGCGAGCTCGACGTGCTCGAGCTGGGCTCCAAGATCCAGAGTGACGTGCGTAGCGAGATCGACAAGGGGCAGCGCGAGTATTTTCTGCGCCAGCAGATGCGCGCCATCCAGCAGGAGCTCGGCGAGACCAACGATCAGGAAGCCGAGATCACGGAGCTGCGCCAGAAGGTCGACGAGCTGAAGCTCCCGGAAGAGGCCGACAAGGCCGCCCGCCGGGAGCTCGACCGGCTCGCCAACATCTCGCCGCAGAGCGCCGAGTACCCCGTGATCCGCACCTACCTCGACTGGATCGTCACCCTGCCCTGGACGCAGAGCAGCGCCGACAATCTCGACGTGGCGCACGCCCGTGAGATCCTCGACCGCGACCACTACGACCTCGAGAAGGTCAAGGACCGTATTCTCGAGTTCCTCGCGGTGCGCAAGCTCAAGGCCGACCTTCATGGGCCGATCCTGTGCTTCGTCGGCCCGCCCGGCGTCGGCAAGACGAGTCTCGGCCACAGCATCGCCGAGGCCATGGGCCGCAAGTTCGAGCGCATCAGCGTCGGCGGCGTGCGCGACGAGGCCGAGATCCGCGGGCATCGCCGCACCTACGTGGGGGCGATGCCCGGCATCATCATCCGCGCCATGCGCGACGCCGGCACCGACAACCCACTCTTCATGATCGACGAGATCGACAAGACCGGCGCCGACTGGCGCGGCGACCCGTCGAGCGCCCTGCTCGAGGTGCTCGACCCCGAGCAGAACATCACGTTTCGCGACCACTACATGGACCTGCCTTTCGACCTCAGCAAGGTGCTGTTCATTACCACGGCGAACCAGCTCGAGCCCATCCCGGCGCCGCTGCGCGACCGCATGGAGATCCTCTTCCTCGCCGGATACACCATCGAGGAGAAGCTGAACATCGCGCGCAACTACCTTGTGCCGCGGCAGATCGAGGCCAACGGCCTCAAGCCCAGGCAGGTGACGTTCCGCGACGAGGCGGTCGTCGAGATCATCACGAGCTACACCCACGAAGCCGGGGTGCGTAACCTGGAGCGCGAGATCGGCAGCGTCTGCCGCAAGCTCGCCCGCGAGGTGGTCGAGGCCAAGAACGGCGGCCGCAAACGCTTCACCGTCAACGTCCCGCGCGTGCACGACCTGCTGGGGCGGCCGCGGATCACCGCCGAGGTCAAGCGGCGCACCAGCGACCCGGGCGTGGCCACGGGCCTGGCCGTGACGCCGGTGGGCGGCGACATCCTCTTCATCGAGGCCACGGCTATGCCGGGCGGCGGCCATCTCACGGTCACCGGCCAGCTCGGCGACGTGATGAAAGAATCCGCCATGGCCGCCATGAGCTACGTGCGCACGCACTCGCGCGAGCTCGGCCTCGAGGACGACTACTTCCAGAAGCACGACATCCACATCCACGTGCCGGCGGGGGCGATCCCCAAGGACGGCCCCAGCGCCGGCGTAACGATGGCCACGGCGATCTGCTCGCTGGTAACGGGCACGCCGGTGAGCAGCGAGGTCGCCATGACCGGCGAGGTCACCCTCACCGGCCAGGTGCTGCCCATCGGCGGGCTCAAGGAGAAGACCCTGGCCGCGCAGCGCGCCGGCATCACCACGGTGATCATGCCGAGCCGCAACGAGGCCGATCTGGAGGACGTGCCCGAGGAGCTGCGCAAAGGCATGACCTTCGTTCCTGTCGACCGCGTGGCGCAGGTGTGGGAGGCAGCCATGGGCCTGCGCCTCGACGGCAAGGGCGCCGAGCTGGCCGAGGCCAACGACCTGCTCGAGGAGGCCAGCGAACTGCTGCAGCAGGCGCGCCGCAAGGCAGGCGTCCACGGCGCCGCGGCCGTCGAGAGCCCAGCCGCGAAGGCGCCGGTCAGGAAGGCGGCGGCCAAGAAGGCGCCGGCCATCGCCGAGGCGCCGCCGCCGCCGGCCAAGGGCGGCGCCAAGAAGACGACGGCCGCCCGCGGGCGCGGCGGCCGCAAGAGGTAGCCGCCCGCGGGCGCTCAATCTTGCGGCTGCTCCGGCCGATACCAGTGTCGTCCGGCGTGCGCGCGTCGCGGCGGCGGGTCATACTTGCAGTTGAGCCGGCGTAAGGGCGCGCGGACCTGCGCGTCGGCGCCGTTACCAGGAGGTGGGGAGTGGCCGCCGGAGAGTCGCCGCAAAAGGGCGCCATCATCGAGCGGGTGTTCGCCGCCAACCTCGACGCGATCCCCGACGTCATCGCTCTCATCGCCGGGGAGGCCGGCGCCTGGGGGCTTCACCCTCAACGGCTGATGCAGCTTGAGCTGGCGGTGGAAGAGGCCGTCGTCAACATCTGCCTGTACGCCTACGAGGTGCCGCCCGGCGAGCTGCTAGTGCGCATCGAGCCGGGGGCGGCGCGCTTCGTCGTCGAGCTGATCGACGAGGGCGTGCCGTTCGATCCGCTGGCCGTCCAGGAGCCGGACATGCGCGCCGGCGTCGAAGATCGCGCCATCGGCGGCCTTGGCATCTTTCTCGTGCGCCGCGTGATGGACGAGGTGGCGTACCTGCGCGACGGGTCGCGCAATATCCTCAAGCTCGTCATTCGGCGCACGTGAGGCGACCCGTCCTCAGCGCGGTCGCGGCGGCGTGCTGCATCGTCGTCGCTCTCGCCTTTGCCCTGCACTCGGGCGGCCAGAACGCCGCCGGGGCCGGCCCGACCGAGAGGGTCACGCTGCTGCTCCAGTGGGAGCCTCAAGCCCAGTTCGCCGGCTACTACATGGCGCTCGAGAAAGGCTTCTACCGGGACCACGGCCTGGACGTCGTGATCATGCCCGGCGGCCCCACCATCCACCCCTTCGACGCTCTGAAGCGCGGCAAGGTCGATTTCGTTACGTCCCCCCTCAGCGGCGCGCTCACCGCAGCGGCGAACGGCGTGCCCTTCGTCGACATCGCTCAGGTGGTGAATCGCTCGAACCTTATGATTGTCGCGCGAAGAAGCATCGTCAAGGACCAGGCCGATCTCAACGGCAAACGCGTGAGCCTCTGGGGGACGAGCTTCAGCGCCGCGTATCGCGCCTACTTCGACGCGGCCGGCATCGAGCCCCGGATCGTGCCGCAGTACTACTCGGTGAACCTGTTCTTGCAGGGCGGCGTCGCCGCCTGCGCGGCCATGGAGTACAACGAGTACCACAGCATCCTGCAGGCCGGCATGGACCCCCGCGAGCTCACCACGTTCTCCATGCGCGAACTCGGCTTCGGCTTTCCCGAGGACGGCATCTACACGTTGGCCGCCACGGCTCGGGAGCGCCCCGACGTCTGCCGCGAGCTCGCGGCCGCCTCGCTGGAGGGCTGGGAGTACTGCCGGCGGCATCCGGACGAGGCGCTGGATAGCGTCATGAAGCATGCCGCCGCCGCCCACTTGCCCACGAACCGCGTACATCAGCGCTGGATGCTCGACCACATCCTTGCGGCCATCTTTCCCGGGGAGCACGACGCCTGGCAGGCCGGCGTGCTCGCCAGAGCCGACTACCAGCGGGCGAAGGCGATCCTGATCCGCGAAGGCATGATCGCCGGCGCTCCCTCCTACGCACAGTTCGTCGCGCCGGGCGCGCGCAGTGCTCCGTAGTCTCCCCATCGCGTGGCGCATCACGGTGCTCGTCCTGCTCGGGGCGAGCCTCGTGCTCGGCGCGGTCAGCGCCTACTCGTACTGGTCGGCGCGCGACTTCCTCGAGCAGCAGAAGCGCGCCGAGATCCGCGCCACCGCCCAGGCTACCGCGAACCGTATCGAGACGGTCGGCGTCGCGGTGGAGAAGATCGTCCAGGGCCTCGCCTTCTCGGTGGAAGACACCGACCCGGGGCTGCGGCGCGCCCGCGTGCTCCTGCGCCACACGGTGGCCAGCAACGAGGAGGTGTTCGGGTCCGGCATCGGCTACGAGCCGTCCATCTACGGCCGCCTGGCCCCCTACGCGTACCAGCCGTCGGACATCTACGGCAGCCCCGAGGTACAGGGTGCGAATCCGAACGGCAAGATCGTCGTGACCGACCTCGGCCGCGGGGGCCGCGTCTACCAGGCGGGGGACTGGTTCCAGTTGCCGGTGCAGATGCGCCGCGCGGTGTGGACCGAGCCGTACTACGACGAGGGCGGCGGCAACATCGTGATGGCGACCTACGCCGTCCCCGTCCACCTCGGCAACGACCCCGTCCCGGTCTCCGCGGTGGTCGGCGGCGACGTGTCTCTGTTCTGGCTCACGCGGCTGCTGGAGGGTCTCGACCTCGGCGACACCGGCTACGCCTTCCTGATCAGCCAGACGGGCGCCTTCATCGCGCACCCGAACCAGGACTTCATCTTGAACGAGTCCATCTTCAGCGTGGCCGAGGCGCGCGACGACCCGCAACTGAGGGCCATCGGGCGCAGCATGATCGCCGGCAAGGCCGGCTACGTGGCATTCGACGGCGTCATGTCGCTCACCCCCGACGAACGTTCGTGGCTCGCCTACAGGCCGGTCCCATCGACGGGCTGGTCGCTCGGCATCGTCTTCCCCGACCGCGAGATCAGCGCCGACGTGGTGGCCCTGAGCCGCATCCAGTGGGGGATCGCCCTGCTCGGCATCGTGGCCCTGCTGCTCGTGGCGCTGTTCATCGCCGCTTCGATCACCCGCCCGCTGCGCGCCCTCGACGCGGCCACGCGGACGCTGGCGCAGGGCGCCCTCGACGCGCCCCTGCCGCAGGCCAGGGGGCGCGACGAGATCGCCCACCTCACGACCTCGTTCGGGCAGATGCGTGACAGCCTTCGGGCGTACATCGACGAGCTGCGCGAGACGACCGCGGCGCGGGAACGCATCGAGAGCGAGCTGCGCATCGCCGCGTCCATCCAGATGAGCCTCGTGCCGCGCACCTTCCCGCCGTATCCGCAGCGCGCTGATCTGGAGCTGAACGCGCTGCTCGAGCCCGCCCGCGAGGTCGGCGGCGACTTCTACGATTTCTTCCTCTTGGACAACGACCATCTGTGTCTGGCGATTGCCGACGTGTCGGGCAAGGGCGTCCCGGCGGCGCTGCTGATGGCGGTGACGCGTTCCTTCCTGCGCTCGTTCGCGCGCGAGAGTGACAGCCCGGGGGAGGTCCTCGCGACGCTCAACGAAGAGCTCGCCGCCGACAACGAGGAGTGCATGTTCGTGACCATGTTCCTGGCCGTCGTGGACCTGCGCTCTGGGGCGGTGACCTACGCGAGCGCCGGCCACAACCGGCCGTTCGTGATCGGCAGCGCCTGCGGCGTGACCCAGTTGCCCCGCGTCAGGGGCGTGGCGCTCGGCGCGAAAGCCGGGATCGTCTACGACGAGGGCCTGCTGACGCTCGCGCCCGGCGACGTCCTCTATCTGTACACCGACGGGGTCAGCGAGGCCATGAACGCGCGCGACGAGGTGTACGGGGAAGAACGGCTGGGTGAAGACCTCGGGCGTCTCTGCGCGGGCTCGTGCGACGACGTCCTGCAAGGCGTGCTTGACGTCCTCAGCGCGCACGCCGCGGGCGTCGAGCAGTGGGACGACATCACCATGGTGGCGTTCAGATACCTCGGCCCCCCGACCTCGGGGGGTGATGGAGTCGTATGATCCGGCGGCGACCGCGGCGGCCCTCTGCTTGCCGTCGCCGCCGGCCTCAAGCAAGATAGGCTCGTGTGCGGGCGCCCGCCGTCCGGCACAGGGAAAGGGGAGCGCATGGATGTGCAAGTCATAGGTGAGGTGACGGTGGTCACGCTGCCGGCGAGGGTCGACACGACCAGCGCGCGGGACGTCGAGGCCGAGTTCAACGAGCTGCTCGACGGCGGCGCGCGCAAGGTGGTCGCCGACTTCGGCGCCAACGAGTACGTCTCGAGCGCCGGCCTGCGCGTGTTTCTGGCAGTCCTCAAGTTCATGGAGAAGAACGAAGGCCGCATCGTGCTCTGTGCCATGCAGCCCTTCGTCATCGACGTCTTCCAGATATCGGGGTTCTCCGAGCTGTTCGCGATCGCCGGTACCCGCGAGGAGGCGCTCGCCCTCTTCGCCTAGGCGTCGTGCGTGCGCCGGAAGCCGACCATCGTGATGTCGTCGTACTGCTCGGCGCCGGCGGTGAACGCATCCATCGCCGCGCGGACGGCCGCCATCATGTGCGCGGCGCCGTCCTGCGCCCCGGCGGCGCTGAGGGCGGCCTCCAGGCGCTCCTCGCCGAACATGCGTTCCTTGGCGTCCATGGCCTCCGTGACGCCGTCCGTGTAAAGCAGGAGGCCGTCGCCACACTCGAGCTGCGCCGTGTTCACGCCGAAGGCGACCCTCGAGGACACGCCGAGCCCGGCGCCGGCGGTCTGCGGCAGGGGCTCCACGCCGCCGCCGGCGCGCACGATGTACGGCGGCGGGTGCCCGCCGCTCGAGTAGGCCAGCGCGCCCGTCCTCACGTCGTAGACCGCGAAGAAGAGCGTGACGAACATCGCCGCGTCGTTGTCGTGGCACAGCGGTGCATTGACCCGGGCCAGCACCTCGTCAGGCAGAGGGGTGCGATGGCCCACGGCGCGCAGGAGGGTGATCGTCACGGCCATGAACAGCGAGGCCGGCACGCCCTTGCCGGACACGTCGCCGATCGCGAGGCAGAGGTGGTCGTCGTCCAGCAGAAAGAAGTCGTAGAGGTCGCCGCCGACCTCGTGGGCCGACTCCAGCGACGCGTGCAGGTCGAACTCCTCGCGTTCGGGGAACGGCGGGAAGATGGCCGGCACGATGCCGAGCTGGATCTCGCGGGCCACGTTGAGCTCGCCCTCCATGCGCTCCTTCTGGATCCGCGTGACGCGCTCGCGCTCTTCGTTGCGCACGATGAGGATGAACACGCCCATACCGATCGCATTGACGATGATCATGGGCACGATGACCTGGCGCACCAGGGTCAGCGCCGCGTCGAAGGGCTTCGCCATGAGCAGATTGATGCCCATGAGGCACGACTCCGTGAAGAGCGCCAGCAGCATCGCCGCCCACACCGGAGCCACGCGGCGCTTGAAGAGGAGGTAGACGACGCCGCCGGAGAACCCGGCCGCCACCGCCCCCAGCGCCGACGGCACGGCCACGAACCCGCCCATCGCGAGCCGTTGTGCGGCACCGATGAGGCCGGCGCCGATACCGACCCACGGGCCGCCCAGCAGGCCGCCGAGCGCTGCGCCCATGTCGCGCGTGTTGGCGATGCCGCCGAGGATCTCCACGCCGGCCAGGGTGCCCCAGATCGAGAACGCGCCGAAGATGAGAATGAGAATCCCACGGCCCTGCCAGCTCAGGCGCTGGTCGAGCACCTGGCGGTACAGGCGCGTGCGCGTGAACAGGTACGCCACCATGATGACCACGGCCATGCTCTTGATGAGCTGCACGAAGAGGTCGATGGACAGCACGGCGAGCTCCGGCGGCCTGTCTACCCGGCGTGCGGGTCGTGGGCGCGGATGTAGGCGAGAAGCTCGCGGGTGAAACCGTCTTCGACCTGGATCGAGTCGTAGTCGACGACCACGCCGTGGAAGTACTGCAGCACGAGCCAATCGCCGGACGAGCCGCCGGGGATGAGCCCGGTGAACACGAAGCCCGCGTCCTCCAGTGAGGTGGCCACGATGTCGCTGCCGGGGGAGCTCAGGTTCAGGAACACGTCCATGACCTTGACGTCCTCGCGCCGCAGCCGGTACATCTCGTCGTGCAGGCGGCGCTCAAGATCGCGTCCGTACACGGGCATGCGGATCGTGGCCACCGAGCGGCTCGTGTTGACCGCCACGTGCAGCACAGAGGCCTCGGGGGCGACGCCGACAACCACGGCCGCGCCGGCGTCCGCGAACGTCACCGGCGCGCCCAGCGACTCGTAGATCCGCGCGATCATGTCGCGATGGCGCGCCGGGGCGTGCACCGGCGCCGGCGACGGCGGCCTCAGGTACTTGAAGCCGACGATCACGGAGCGGCGCGCGGCGCTCTCCCCGGTGATCCCCGTGAAGGCCATGGTCGCCGGCGAGTAGGCGAGCAGGAAGGCGCAATCGGCGAACCCGAGGCGATGGCAGAACTTCTGCGTGAAAGTGTGGACCGTGACCTCTTCGATGAACATGCCGGCGAGCCCGCGGGCGAGCGCCTCCTGCGAGAGGTACTCGCCGAGCCGCCGGGCGATCGACTGGCCACGGAACTTGGCCTTCGTGGCGACGATCGCCAGATCGGCGACGTCGCGCGTTTCTTCGGGAAAGACGAGAGCCGCGTGCCCGGCGACCTCGCCCGCGCGGGTGCTCGCGACTGCCGAGATCATGTCGCCGCTCTGGTTCAGGGCGACGACGCGGTCGGGGTAGTACATGTGCTCGTTGACGTAGGTGTAGCGGTAGGCGTCGTAGATGCAGCGGCACACCTCGATGGCCTGCGCCGGCCGTAGCGCGCCAAACTCGAGCTCGACGCGCTCGGCTTCGGGCACGGGCTCGGGTTCCTCCAGCGGGGCCTCCTCGGCGGGCGGTGCGCTGGTCACCGATTCGCTGGCGAGGTACTTGACGAACACCGTCTCTTTGCCGCGGCTGCCCAGGTTGTGGAACTCGACGCGGTCGGCGATCTGCTGCATGAGGAAGCTGCCGAGGCCGGCGCCGGTCTGGCGGTCGAGGTCGGCGCTGGGGTCGTACTCAGGAGTCAGGGAAGGATCGTACGGCATGCCCTCGTCGTGCACCGTGATCTGCACGCCGGCGGGCACGCGCTCGCAGATGATGTCGAAGCTGGCGCGCTCGTCCTCGGCGAAGGCGCCGTGGACGACGTTGGTGACCGCCTCCTCCATGAGCAGGTCAAGGCGCCTCTGATCCAGCGGAGCAAAGCCGGCTCCGGACGCGTACTCACGCACGAATCCCTGCGCCATGGGCAGGTAGGAGAGGTGGTTGGGCACGGTCAGCGTGCAACGCTGCGCGTCGAAGGAATAGCCGGGCTCCGTCATCTCGCTCCCCCGTCGTGGTCTGGTCGCGCGCGGCGGAGCCGCGCGCCGGCCGCTCCGCGGTCAATATCGGCCGTCGCGGCCGCTCGCTGGAGCGATTCTACCCCCCGCGGCCGCGTTGCCTTTCTCGGTCGCGGCGCATACCCTTTGGCCAGCCTTGAGCCGGCGCCCGCCGGCCGAGCCCTTCAACCTCGAGGAGCCATGCCCGACGCCCCGCCCGCGCCGCCCGCAGGGACGACGCTCAAACGCGCGCTGCCGGGCATCCTTCTCATCGCGCTCGCGTCGCTGGCGCCGCTGTGGGGCGTCATCGCGCGAAACTGGAGCGTGCTGGCCGTCGTTTTCGTGTACGTTGCCGACGGGGTCGCCGACGGCCTGACGTTCTGGCTGCGCGCGCGGCGCGCCCAGGGCGCGGCCTCCGACGAGGACGCCAAAGACCGCGTCCTCGTCAGCGAGTTCGTACGCACCTACTTCGTGGTCGTGGCGGCCATGGCCCTCGTGCTCTACATGGTCTTCAGCGGCCGCCTGCTCAAACCCGTAGGCGGCGTTCCCGAGGGCGTGTTCCAGCCCTTCGCCACGTGGCAGTTCTGGGCGGTGGTCGCAGGCTTCGTCGCGGTCCGCTGGTTCACGTACTGGTGGGACTGGGTGCGCGGCGGGGAGGCGGCGTTCATGCCGCCGGCCGGCGTGGTCGCCGCGCCCCTGCGTCGCCTCTTCGTGCTGCAGTTCGGCGTGCTCGTCGGCGGGCTCATCGTCTATTGGCCTTTGCGTTCGTCCACTGCCGCGCTGGCCGTCCTCGTCCTCCTCGTCACGACCGCGGAAGTGGGGCTCGCGGTGCTCGAGCGCTTGCGCACGGCGCGCATCCGCGTGGCCGCGGAGGCCGGGTTGAGCGTCACGCCCAGACGCGGGGGCCCGACCACGGGCTCGCCGGCCCGGCCGGCCAAGAGCCGGCCGCGCGGCGGCAGGCGCCGAGCAGGCCGACGCTAGCTGGAGCCCGGCTCTGCCGGATCTCGATCGCGTTCCGACACCAGCTGGGATCGTCCTTGCCACGTCCGTCCCCGCGCTGTAGTGTATGACACGCGAGAATCACCCATCCGGATGAGTGAGGGAGTCCGCATGCTGGACAGGCAGATCACCGCTGGCATCTTCGGCGTGGGGGCGATGGGCTCGATGTGCGCTCGCCTCCTGCTCGAAAAGGGCGTGGAGCTGGTCGGCGCGGTCACTCGGGTCAGTCATCTTGGAGAAGACCTGGGTGACGCCATCGGACTCGGACGGCCGCTCGGCTTTCCCGTGGTGGACACCGCCGCCCAGGCCTTCGGCGGAGCGGGTCCGGACATCGTCGTGTTGGCCACTTCCACCTACCTTCAAGACGTGTTCGAGCAGATCGCCGTGTGTGCGCGCCGTGGCGCTAACGTGATCACCACGGCGGAGGAATTGCTCTACTCGTGGAGGACGCAGCCGTCGCGTAGCGCAGACCTCGACGAGCTGGCTCGGCGGCATGGTGTCACGGTGGTGGGCAGCGGCTACAACG
>Ga0114951_10000521_pt1 | contig 53177 bp, 44 predicted proteins | sample AM7aDNAmetaG_FD_88677 | JGI IMG/M metagenome (GOLD analysis project Ga0114951, IMG submission 88677) | Freshwater microbial communities from Finland to study Microbial Dark Matter (Phase II) - AM7a DNA metaG | ecosystem: Environmental > Aquatic > Freshwater > Lake | place: Finland: Lake Alinen...
AGATCAATTTGCCGGATGAGAAGAAGGCCGAGGAGGTGTCCATTGACTGGATCAGGTTCAATGCGGTACAGTCCAGGATCGGTGCGTCGCTGAACGGGACGACGGCTACCTGGACAACCCCTGCGATGCAGTTCGTCGATAACAAGGACAAGTTTGTCAAGAATATTGCCCCGCATGTTCCCAAGGGTTACACGGTGACGCCGGTGGGTCATCAGGATGGGGATTTGATCAAGGATCTTGTGGCCCGGTATCAGAAGAAGAATCCGGACACGAAGAAGGCCGACGAGATCAGAGATCTCTTGTCCAGCAGTGATGCGTTGAACCTTGTGGTCCGTGATGCCAAAGGGGATATCGTTGGCTATCTGGCGGCCAGCCAGTCAGGGAAAGAAGGCACCCTGGCGGTGGCGCACTTTGAAGCGGACAGTTACAAGGCGCAGGAAGCCCTTAAGGCAGTTGTGGCGCAGTGGAAAGTACAGACCGACAACAACACCAGGTATTTACCTGGGGCTGTTGTTGTTACCCTCCCGTTATTTGCAGCCAAGGGTGGCGCTTCAATGATCGCGTATCAAGAGGTCGTGAAGAATTCAAATGCCGAGGTTCTTGAAAAAGCGATGGATAATATCACCGAGGGGCAGGCCGAATCGCGGTGGCTTACCCGGCAGGGAGAACGTCTGCAAGAAGTGCTTAATACATTGGCCAAGCTTGCTGTGGCGGGCGCATCCGCCGAGCACCTGAAACAAGTGGTTGCGGTGGTCGGTGATGGCAAGCAGGGTCCCTTTATGGCCCGTATTCATTTGCCGGATGAAGATATTTTTGTTCCTCTGCCGGATGAGTTCACACAAAAAACGCCTGTGGATGCTTTTTTGACGGCCGCACTTGTTCCGGTGATTGAACGTGCGTGTCTTGAGTTTGCACGGCAGACGCTTGTGATTCAGGCAGGTCAAAATTTAACGGATCCTCGTGTGCACGCGGCTGCAAAGAATGCTATGGATCGTCCGGAATATTGGGATGATCCTTTGAAGCTGAAAGCGCTCGGATTGATTTTTGCCGAAACGGATCAGCGGCCCCAGGAAAACAGTGATGGAACATTTATTTATACAGACAAGAAAAAAGATAAAGTACCGGAAAATAGCGTCAAGATTTCTGCCGAAGGAACGATCAGCTTGTTAACTTATAAAGAAAAAATCCTTCCTGTGGCATTGGAAGATGAAGAAAGAATTCGTGTTCAAATGGCCGCTGTGGCCGCTTTTGCCGGGGCTGTGCCTGCTGATGCCAAGGCTGGCGAGTTATTCCCTCTGTCCAAAGGGAGAAAACTGCTGACAAAATTTAATTTTGGGGCGGGGAAGGGGAGTGAGGAAAGCAAGAATATTACAGATAAAGTTATTGATGCGCTTGAAAAGCAACGTTCAGGAGAGTCGGTAGGGGGAGAGAAATTATTAAGAGATGGCATTGGTGAGCAACAGGTTCTTATCGATGGGATAGAGAAATCCAGGAAGACTGTTTCGGGAGATATTTATTATTATTTGGCGATATTACAGGAAGGATTGGCAGATACCTTGGCGCAGAAAAGAAAGCACAAGAGTAAAGAAATAATGGAGAGGGCCGTTAGTGGGGAAGACAAGCAGCAACTCGCTGTGGAGTGGATGTCGTTGGAACAGGAAAGCGAGCTGAAGGAGATGTCTTGGTCGGTACGCGAGAATCTTGTCAAGGCGGCGACAGACGTGGTCACGCAACCGGATATCCGTCAACAAGCTGTTGAAAGGATCTGTCATTTTATGGCGGCAGATCATTCCCAGGCTGTGGATCATGGTGAGGCTGGGACGGATTCTTGGTTTGAATGGGTTGAGAACTTCTTCAGGAAAGGGGTTCTTGGTAATGCGATGAAAGCGGCAGCTTCTGCTGAACCTGCCGCCTCGCCAGCGTTGATTCTGCCGGTTGTGCCCAAGCCTACTTTACCCGTTGCGCCGTCCTGGTACTCTTTACAGCCGTTTGTCCAGCCGGCCATACGCACGATTACCACCATCACACAAATCCCGACACCTCAGATGCTGGAAGATTTCTTGAGTAGCAATACGCCTTCTGATCCGCAGGCGCGCCAACGTTTTTTTGAGGTTGCGGATGTCCTTTTAAGGAACAGGGGCATTGATACGGGACGCCTGGATGCCGGGCGGGCGCAGGCGGTTGTCAGGGCCAGCTTGGCGCAACTTTTAACGTTGACCAATCTTCAGTTGAAACGCCTGAGAGATATTAAAACAGCGTTTGATAGCGAGAATCCAACGGAGGAACAGATTGGCCTTCTGAAACGCTATTCGATGCTTACGGCGGTTCTCGGGGGAGAAGATATTTCATCGCCGGAAGACCAGGACCAGTTTGGTTCCTCCTTCCGCACGTCGGCCACTTCAGCCAAGAAGCTTAAATGCGGGATTCAGCTGGTTGATATGGATGATCCGGTATGGTTTGCGTTTTATCTGAAGAAGTACACCAATGATCCGTTGATGCTGTTGGGTACTATTGTGGCGGGGGCACGGAAGTCCATTGTCAAAAATGCGCTGAAGGCGGATCTGGACAAGGCTATTACGGTCCTGGCCAAACTGGCCGGGCGTGAGGATGATGTGACGAAACTGGTGCGCGATATTATCAAAGAGGTGCCGTCGATCCTTGAACGCTTGCCGGTGGTCCAGGAAGTGTTGACGATCGCGCTGGGCAAGGCTGGTGCGGCCAAGGTGATGGCCGCGCTGCATTCGTCCTTCGGGTATGGCGTGGTGAATGCCGGGGATCTTGTGATCAAGCATTTGAATCCGGCGGTCAAGACCATGCTGCGCCGGTATCGCCACAAGAAGTTGACCCGAGAGAAGTTTGTGGAATACCTCGCCAAGTGGGAATATGCCCTGAATGAAAAAGGCCAGGTTGTTTATCAGAGCGAGGCCGTGGCCGAACGTGAACGCCGTATGGTTGCGCCCGATGACGAGGCGCTGGCCATCAAGCTGGAATCCCGTAAACTGATCGGCGAGTACAGGCGTCGCGAGATCAAGGTGAAGCAGCTGCAGGCCGAGCTGTTGAAGTTGAGCCGGAGCATCAGGGACGTTGAGCCTACGGCCCAGGAGAAGGCGGTGTTTAATGCGCGTTACTGGTGGCTTGATCCGGATCACAAGGTTCCCGAAGATTTGGTGAAGCCGGGCAATCCGCTCGATGCCAAGCCGCCGGAACCCGTCTTTATCCACCGCCCTGTCAGTGCTGCGGAAGACAATGGCAGCACTTTCGAGAATGAGACAGATAGCAAACTAAGGTTGATTGATGACCCGGGAGAGATCGTGACGGACAGGCCGTCACCTGCTGACAGCAAGACGGCGATCATTCCGCCGAGCGCTCCGAGCATATGGAAAACGAATGAGACACCCGCTTGGGCGCCTGTGTTGCTGGATGACCCGTTGCTGTTAAAGCCAAGATTCCCGTGGATCATGGGCGGCAGTGCGAAGCCTGCCGTTTCTTTCCAGGATTCCCGCCTGCCAGCCAAGTCCAAGGACGGGGCTGTGGACACTTTGTGACGGTGCGCTCTCGGCACTAAGCCTCGATCCCAAAAAAGTCTATGTAGAAATTTTGCCTGGATTCCCGTAAGGGATGGTGATCATCAGGGGGCGGGTGATGGTTTTCTGGCTTCCTTGATCTTGGGGTACACGCGGAGCATTCTGGTGACGAGCGCGGGATCTTGCGCGAGTTTGAGCAGATCAGGGTTGGCCATCAGGGCAGGGATGTTGCCTTCCTTGATGGCTTTTTGCGTGGCGGGATCGGCAAGCAGCTTTTGAAGACGTGGATCATTCATTAGGGCTTGGATATCCTGGTCTGAAGCGAGTGATGCCTGGGTTTTAGGGGGCGTGCCGCACAGACCACTCAGGCATTCCTGGACTTCGCTGGGGGGGATAATACGCCAGGCTTGAAGAGGTTTTTTGAATAAAGCATACGTGGTTGAACGTTGGACATCCCGTGCGATATCCCCCAGGCCAAGGGACTTCAGCGGCAGGATGATGAGGATGGCGACCACCAGAAGGGCCATGGCCCCGCCCCAGGCCATGGTGATAATGGCGCCGCTGGTGCGGCTGAGCAATGAAAGTTTGGGCGGGTTATTCGGGGTAACATTCTTTCGCAGGCAAAGATGGAGGATCCATCCGATGACCAGCGGTCCGATCAGGAGGATGAGGAGGCTTTCAAAGGTTTTGTGCGTGAGGGCAAGCCATGCACTGCTCAAGCCGCAGGAGGCCAGGAATGCCATTGGCCCGACGAGGGTGCGCAGAAAGCCGCGGCAAGCGCCTCTGACAGCGAGGAGTGCGAGGGTGATCAGAAAAACGGTGTCTGTGACAGGCATATTCATTCGGGCATATTGCGGATACTGGAGAAATAATAAATCAGCATGAAGATCATGAGAATGGCCGGGAGCAAAATAGTCGCCATGACCGGCCAAGGGTAGAACTTGATTTTGAATTTACGTTTGGCATCCTGCGCCTTCATGCGCTGATATTCCTGGAAAGGAATTTTTTCTTTTGGTTTCTTACGCATATTTATTATCCTTATGATATTGATTCGATTATAGCCGTATAAGCCGCCAAAGTAGAAAAATTTTCACTTTTTTTGGTTTTTGGGTTGCGCGAAAACGTTTTCATGTCATACTTGTATTTATCCGGGGTATTTACTTGGAGCGTAACTATAGCCAATTGTTGATGTTTGGTCATTTTTAAGGAAAAATGAAAAAGACGCTGGCGGTTTATTTGTAAAAATATTGTATTTGGGTTGATTTTACCGATGTTTAGACATTGTTTTGTGGTTTGTGCACATAAGTTGTTTGTGGGTAATCATTTAAAAAAGTATAAATATAATAAAATAGCTTGCAAACAGACATGAGAGTATTAAAATAAAACTATGGAAAATAATGCTGATAAAAGAAGGTCCACACGTTTTGATTGCGCTGTCCCGGTAGATGGGAAAGAGGGCGCAATATTCACCAGCACTAAAACAGTGGATATCAGCCGTGATGGTATTGGTTTCATATCCAACCATCAAGTGCCATTGAATGAAAAAGTGGCCATTGAACTGGTTCTTAAGCCTGACACAGATCCTGTCCTGGTTATAGGCCAGGTTAAATGGGTGCGCAAGATCGGGCAAACAGAACAATACCGGATCGGGCTTATCTTTGAGGATGTGATCGATGGAGCACAGTCAGATATAGATGCAACGCTCAATACACGTTTTTTGCATCGCGAAATGGCGGCCTGAAAATACGATTTTTTAAAGACGTTGGCACAAAGGTCGTTCCCATGGGGTTTGAAAACAGTAAAAAAGAAAATGCGCAAGGTTACGAGGCGGGTGAACGCCGCCTGTTTGAACGTTTGTCCGCAAAGTTTCCCACCCGGTTCAAGGATTCTTCCCGTGATTATGGGGTTGATGTTTTTTTGAGGGATTTTTCAGGCTCCGGCGTGCGGGTTCATACCCACGAGCGTTATTTTGTGGATGACATGCTTGCCATCGAGGTGGAACTTCCCGACGGTAAAGATCCTGTGGCGCTCAACGGGCGGGTGTGCTGGGCCAGTTCCCAGGCCCCTTCGTTATGGAATGTCGGGATAGAATTTCACAAGGTCAATCTTTTTAAGCTGCACCGCCTGGTCGAGTTTTCTTCCAAGGTAGAAGGGGTTCGCGCGTAGGCGTCTCTTCCCTTTTTCTTCTTGTTATTTATTTCAATCCAAGTTAAAATTACCCTTCCTTTTGTTCCTTCTTCAATCAGGAGAGGTTTTCCATGTCCGCCGAAGATCATTGCACTTTTCTTCCCGACGGAGTTTCCTTCCGCGTGCCGCCGCATGCCGCGCAGGACCGGCTGTTGTATGCACCGTTGTGCGGGATCGACGGGGCGTCGGTCAAATCCGCCATCACGCCGTATCTTTCCGGTGATATCAAGATCGACAAACACCGCTATCTGACCAAGCCGGCATCACGTGAGGATTTGCGTATTCCGGTACGCAATTTTTTTGCGCGGATCAACGGCAAAGGGCTCTTTGCCATGGCATCAAAAGAGGGTGATGTTGTTTCTTCCGTCGAGATTGGCCAGTTGTGGCACAAGGTGACACGCGCAGCCTTCGGGCTGGAAGTGGAGGCGCTTAGTTTTGTTCCTGTATCCGGCGAGAAACTTGAGTTGACCCGGTTTCGTGTGCGGAATATATCGGCGCAGACGCTGGGCATTACCCCTACGGCGGTGATCCCCATTTTTGCGCGATCCCTGGCCAATAAACACGATCATGAGCATGTGACCGCGTTGTTGAACCGTGTCGCGCAATTGCCCCAGGGCGTTGTGGTCGAACCGACCATGCGCTTCAACGAGGAAGGCCACAAGCCCTGTTCCGATGTTTATTTTGTGTTCGGGGCACAGGGGAATGGCGCTATGCCGGCGGGGACTTTCCCGACGAGCGATAGTTTTTACGGACGGGAAAACGATTTTAATCATCCGCACGCCGTGGCGACAGATGCCGCACCGCGCGTGTTGCCGGCGGTGGAGCGCCATGGCCATGAAGCCGTCGGTGCGCTTCGTTTTCAGGATACGGCACTTGCCCCCGGGGCCACACAAGATTTTATCATGGCCATCGGGATCGCAGCCAGCCGTGAGGAAGCGATTGCCGCTTTTGATCAGTTCAATACGGCAGCGAAGTTTGACGCCGCGCTGGGAGCTTGTGCGGCGTTCTGGACGGACAAGACCTCCGCGATCACATTTGATAATGGAGATGCCGCTTTCAGCGGCTGGATGCGCTGGGTGACGCTCCAGCCGGTGCTGCGACGCATTTTTGGGTGTTCGTTTTTACCCGACCATGATTATGGCAAGGGCGGCAAGGGGTGGCGCGATATCTGGCAGGATCTTTTGTCGCTCATCCTCATTGAACCTGCCGGCGTACGACCGGACCTGCTCAACAATTTTGCCGGGATTCGCCTGGACGGAACGAATGCGACCATCATCGGGCAGAAGCCCGGCGAGTTCATCGCTGACCGTAATGCGATCACGCGGGTGTGGATGGACCATGGGGTGTGGCCGTTATTGACAACCATGCTTTATGTGGACCAGACAGGTGATGATGCCTTTTTGTTCGAGCCGGCGCCATATTTTTGCGATCCCCAGATGGCGCGCACGTTAGCGCAAAATACGGCCTGGACGTCTTCCTGCGGGAACCAGGTCAAGGACAACAACGGGAATCCCTATTTGGGGACGGTGTTGGAACATATTCTCGTCCAGAATCTGGTCCAGTTCTTTAATGTTGGTGAACACAATATCACGCGCCTTGAAAGTGCGGACTGGAACGACGGGCTCGACATGGCGTTCCGCCGTGGCGAGAGCGTGACCTTCATGGCTTTTTATGGCGGGAATCTTTTGGCGGTTGCAAGCCTCCTGGAACGTCTGGCGGCCCACAAGGGGCTGAAAACAGTGACCCTCGCTGCGGAACTTCTTGTGTTGCTTGATACGCTGGGGACAAGGGTGGATTACGCGGATGCCGCCGCCAAGCGTGCACGCCTTTTTGACGGATATTTTAAGGCGGTCCAGCCTGTGGTTTCCGGGAAGGTTGTTGCGCTTGAGGTTGAAAAGCTCATCCAGGATTTGCGCGCGAAAGGTACATGGGTGATGGCGCATATCCGCCGCCAAGAGAAAGTTTCTGTTGAAGCGGACGGCGATGTTTTTACCTGGTTCAACGGGTATTATGATGATCATGGCGAACGCGTGGAGGGCAGGAAGGACGGGATCATCCGGATGACCCTCACAGGTCAGGTGTTCCCGCTCATGCAGGGTGTTGTTGACGCGGATGAGGCACGTGCGGTTGTTAAAGCGGTGCGCAAATTTTTGAAAGATCCCGGGCAGGGCGGGTATCGGCTTAACACGGATTTTGGGATGCGCCATTATCTGGCCTTCGGACGCGCCTTTGCTTTTGCTTACGGTACCAAGGAGAATGGCGCGGTGTTCAGCCATATGTGCGTCATGTACGCGTATGCCCTGTACACCCAAGGCATGGCCCACGAGGGCTATGAAGTCCTGCATTCCTTGTATCAGATGAGCATGGACACCCCTCATGCGCGGATTTATCCGGGGATCCCTGAATATTTTGATGCGGCTGGCTGCGGGATGTATCATTTTTTGACCGGGTCTGCCAGCTGGTATGTTTTGACGCTTTTGACCCAGGCCTACGGTGTTCGCGGTGAGGCGGGGGATCTTGTGATCGCGCCGCAACTGACGGCTGCTGAATTTAATAGGAAGGGCGAAGCCAGGGTCAGGCTGCCGTTTGCCGGGAGTCATGTGACGGTGGCCTACCTGAATCCGGACCGGCGCGAGGCTGGTGCGTATCAGGTTCGTTCGGTTGAAGCGGGTGGCAAGGCTGTTGCGTTTCACAGGCATAAGGTTCCTGCCAGGGGCGTGAGTGCGGTACGCATCCGCCGCGGGGATATCCAGGCTTTAGGGCAAGACATTGAGTTTAAAGTTGTTTTGGGCGTTTAAGTTACATTCTTGTACATGGCGTGTATTTTTTGACAAATAAAAATGGCAGTGTTACAATATCATTTTTATTGTAATAATTATATTTTATAGTCGCTCAAACAGATGGAGAACATGTGAGAAGGCTTGTTTCCTGGATGTTTTGTGCGGTGCTGGCAGGAATGGCCTTGGGCTGCGCGCAGGCCAAGAAGACAGCCAATGAGATTGAGGTCTGGCATTGGATGACGGATCGCCAGGATTCCCTCCAGGCACTTGCCGAAAGATATGAACAGCAGACCGGAATCAAGGTCAAGATCGCCCTTTTCGCCCCGTCGGATTCATATACACAAAAAGTGATCGCAGCGGCACAGGCCAATGTCCTGCCGGATATTTACGGTATTCTCGACAAGAAATCAATCGTGGCTTCCTTTATAAAAGCCGGGTATGTGGCCGACTTGACGGAGGCTTTCAAGGCGGATAATGGGGCCTGGGAAAAACGCTTGTTCGCCAAGGCGATCAATAATAATCGGTTTGTTGAAGGGAATGTGGATAAGGTTAAGCCGGGGATCTACGGGGTCCCTCTGGATGTGTCGAATATTCAGATGGTGTATAACCGCGCCCTCCTTAAGCGCGCCGGGATCATGAAGCCCCCGGCTACATTCGATGATTTTATCGCGGATGCGCAAGCGTTAAGGCGTGTGGGCATTCCGCCTTTTGTGACCGGATTTGGCGAGATGTGGATCGTTGATTGTTTTGCCTCCAATTACGCGTTTAATATTATGGGTGAAGCCAAGGTGATGGCAACGTTCCGCGGAGAGGTGCCCTATACGGACCCTGATTGGATTGCGGTATTTGCTCTGTTCAAAAAGCTCGCGGATAAGGGTGTCTTTATGGAGGGCATCGTTACCAAAGGCAACAAATATGCCGAGCAGGATTTTGCCCTGGAACGGGCGGCATTTTCCTTTGACGGGTCATGGTGCGTGAATATTTACAAAACCATGAATCCCGGCCTGGATTATGGCGTCCTGCCGCTGCCGCCTGTCAGTTCCAATTTTCCCATGCGCATGTGGGATGGGGCTGGATCATCTCTCGTTGTTAATGATCTTTCTCCCAACAAGGACAAGGCTGTGGCGTTCCTCAAGTGGTTGACGGCGGCAGAACAGCAGACGTATCTTGCCGAGAAGACGAACAATCTTCCTGCCAACCGTGATGCGCACAGGGCGTTCACAGATGTTCTGGGGGGGTTTTCAAAGGTTATGGAGAACACCACGCATCCGAATATCTGGCCTCTCAATGAGGACCCGTTGGTTGTGGAGGCGTTTGATAAAGGCATTCAGGCGATCATGATCGGTGATGAAACGCCACAACAGGTTGCCGGGGAAGTGCAGTCCGTGAAAGTGCGGCAGATGGGCAGGGCGGCGCGGCCGTAAGACGGGGCAGGCGCGGCAGGGGTAGTCAAGGCAAAAGGTCCGGGTTCATCAACCCGCAGGGACAGGAACGTACATGTTGTTGAAAACGTATAACCGCTATACGGCAACCCGCTCCCTGGATGCGTTCAAGAATTTTCTTTTTGTCTTTCCGGCTGTGGCTATTTTCTGCATATTTTATATTTATCCATTTTTCGAACTCTTCAATTTGTCCCTGCATCAGTGGCAGGGCATCGGCCCCAAGGTTTTTATCGGGCTGAGGAATTTTCAGGAATTGGCGGTTGACAAGGTGTGGTGGACGTCGATGGGGCACGCGGGGTATATTACGCTGATCGCCCTTACGTTCCAGAACGCGCTTGCTTTTGCCCTGGCCCTGGCGTGCGACCGCGAGATCCGCCTGAAACACTTTTATCGCCTGGTTTTTTTTATTCCACCGGTACTTTCCGAGGTTGTTGTCGGTATTCTTTGGAACTGGATTTTGAATTCAGGTATGCATAACGGCCAGCAGATCGGGCTTTTCAATAATTTTCTGGCGCAGATCGGGCTGCCGCATCTTATTCATAATTGGCTCTCCGATCCCAAGACCGCGCTGACGTGCATTGCCGTGGTTCATGCGTGGAAGGGATTCGGGTGGGGATTCATCATACTGCTGGCCGGCCTGCAAACCATTGACCGTCAGCTTTACGAAGCAGCCAAGGTTGATGGCGCGGGGATGTGGCGTACGTTTTGGAACATCACGCTACCCATGATGTTGCCGGTCATTGTGCTGGTGGTGATCTTAACTATCCTGGGATCCATGCAGGTGTTTGTCCTCATTCTTTCTTTGGTCAATCAGGGCCTTGTTTATCATACGGAAGTTCCTGTGACGCGCATTTTGGGCGCCATGTCGGGCACAAATCAGTTTGGTTATGCCTGCGCCCAGGCAGTAATCCTGGGGATACTACTGGTAACGGTCTCTTTTACGCTGAAATCTTTTTCCAATCGCATCAAGCAGGCCTGATATGATTGCCAACAAATACCTGATTCAGGGCTTTTTCAAGAATACGCTGCTGCACATTTTTCTTCTGACAGTGACGATCTCCTGCCTTTTTCCGATTTTCTGGATGGTGCGTTCGTCCTTGATGTCCAATGCCACGATCTTTGTGGATCAGTCGCTCCTCCCGCATGAGTGGAACTGGCATAATTATGCGGTGGCCTGGACCAAGGGCAATTTTGGCGTTTATTTCTTTAACAGCTTGATTTATACGGTCAGTGTGGTCATGGGGATCGTTATTATTTCATCACTGGCCGCATTCGCGTTCTCCCGTCTCAAGTTTCCGGGCAAGGACGCCTTGTTTTATATGTTCATCGCGGCGATGATGATCCCGCTGCCAGGGTCATTTGTCCCCCTTTTTGTCCTGATGAACAAGCTCCACCTGGTCAATACCCGTTTCGGTTATATTTTGTGTATGATCAATGTCGGCCTTTCGCTGAGTATTCTTCTGCTAAAGACGTTTTTTGATAAAATGCCCTCAGATCTTGAGGATGCCGCTCGCATCGACGGGTGCAGCCGCATCCAGATCTGGTGGCACATGGCGCTTCCCTTGGCTGCGCCGGCCCTGGCGGTTGTTGTGATTTATAATTCCTTGAATGTCTGGAACGAATATATTCTGGCGACACTTCTTTTAAGCGACAACAATTTAATGCCCTTGCAGCGGGGTCTCATGGTGTTCAACGGTGCGTATCAGGTGGATTATCCTGTGTTAATGGCGGGATTGACCATGACGGCCATCCCCATTGTGGCGGTGTATTTATTCATGCAGAAGCACATTATCAAGGGGCTTTCGTCGGGTGCAATTGTCGGCTGATCCAGGGGATAGTGTTAAAAAGGATAAAATTTATGAAAAATTTTGTTGTTAAGGCCGTTATTGCTGGTGTTTTCTTGACGGTACTTCCGCACGCGCTTTATGCCCAGACAGTGTCTGAGCCCGCGTCAGTTGAGGCGGTGGTCCCTAAGCCGGTGGAAGCCGTAGCGTTAACGTCGGATGATCTGGCCCGTCTTGCCTGGGATGCGCTTAACAGGGCCGATCATGCCGAAGTGAAGCGTCTTTTTGACGCGGCGGTTGAAAAATACGGTGCCCAAGCGGCAACCCTCGCCGGCACCCTCAAAGATTTTCCAGCGCGCGAGCATGTCAAGGAATACCAGGTGATGAACGATGTCGGTACAGTCCATTTTGTTCTGCTGGAATCATTGCGTACGCAGGGGAAAACCGAGGACGCTGTTGCCCTGGCCAAAGGGATCGTTGAAAAATTTCCTTATGCCCAGGCCTGGGATGCAAGCCGCGGCGGGTATTGGTCGATTGCGGAAAAAAGCGGCATCGTGATGGATCAGCTGACCGGCGCGGCAGAAAAAAGGGAAGAGACCGCGCCTGTGGTGCCGCTGACAAAACCCGTTCTTGCTTTTCCCGGCAAGGACAAGGTTGTTGATTACAAAAAATATGGCAGATTCATCGGGGTGGGGACCAGGGATTACAAGTTTGAAATGAACCATCCTTCGGTTTTGGCGGCCGCGGTCGGGGAGGGGATTTATCCGAATACCGGCGATGCCCTCAAAGACCCGCGTTACAGGGAAGTTTTCAAGGAAGGACGGCTGGGCGGCACGCATTGGGATCATGTGAATACGCGCGATCTTGAGGCGGCCTTTTATAAATGGGCGACCGCGTCTGAAAATCCCGGCGTCAAACTTTTTTATACGGCTCTTATTTTTGAAAAAGCCAAGATGTACGCGGAGGCGGTCAAGGCTTATTATGCGTTGATTGTGCATTTTCCGAGATCTTCCGGTGTTACCTATTGGCAAACACAATGGTACCCGGCCCAGGCGGCGGTGGCGAAGATCAAGAATATTATCCGGCTGCATCCGGAATTGGGGCTGCGGTATACCGGCGGCAAGATACGCGTGATCAACGGAACGGATAAGAACACCTCCAATGATATCTTTGAAGTTGACCCGGGGATCCTCAGCCAGGGCAAGGGCGGTTCTGCGCTTAAGACGGAACCTTTGGGGAAGGTGAAGCGTACGCTGGGCGGCAATAAAACAAGTTTTGTCCAGTATGCCAACGGGCACTGGCGCATGTTTGTCAATGGCCAGCCGTTTGTGATCAAGGGTGTGACCTACGCACCGACCAAAATCGGACAGAGCCCCGATAACGGGACGCTGGAAAACTGGATGTACCAGGGGGATGACAGTCCGCACAGGGCCTGGGTTGACGTCAACCGGAATAATGTTCAGGATGCCGGCGAAGTTTTCGTCGGAGATCTTGAGTTGATGAAAAACATGGGCGTGAATACAGTTCGTATTTATCACAATAACAACAAGATCAATGTTGAATTATTGCGGGAAATGTATCAGAAATACGGGATCATGGTGATCATGGGGGATTTCCTGGGTAAATATGCGCTGGGATCCGGGGCGGACTGGAAGAGTGGGACCGATTATGAGAATGCGTGGCATTTGGCCAGCATGATGAGGAACGTAGAGGCGATGGTGCGGGAGTTCAAGGATGAACCCTTCATTCTCATGTGGCTTCTGGGCAATGAGAACAATTACGGGGTTGCTTCCAACGCGGACAAGAAGCCCGAGGCTTATTTCAAATTTGTCAACGCAGTGGCCAAGAGGATCAAGGAGATCGACCCGGACCATCCTGTGGCGATTTGCAACGGCGATGTTCTTTTTGTCGACAAGATGGCGGAATTTGCCCCCGAGGTTGATGCGTACGGTGCGAATGTTTATCGGGGGGATTATGGTTTTGGTGCTTTTTGGGATGAGGTCCGGGAAACGGCGGACCGCCCTGCGTTCATTACGGAATATGGCGCACCGGGGTATTCCAAGATTGCGGATCGTGACGAAGCGGAACAGGAACAAGCGCTTTACCATCAGGGCAGCTGGATGGATATCATGGCCAATTCAGCCGGATATGCTGAGGGCGAAGGCAACGCGGTGGGCGGGATTGCTTTTGAATGGCTGGATGAGTGGTGGAAAAACTATGAACCCCGCCGGCATGACACCAAGGCGGATGTAATAGGGCCTTTTGCCGGCGGATATTATTTTGAAGAATGGTTCGGGTTGATGGGACAAGGCGATGGTTCCGCGAGCCCGTTATTGCGTCAGCCGCGAAAGGCTTATTTTACGTATCAGAAGATGTGGACTGGCAAGAAATAACATTGTGGCGCAGAAGCCGGAAATATGGCATACTTATGGGCATATTCTAGAGCAACCTGCCCTTTCGGCCGCGAGCCGATGATGTTGGCAGGAGCCAGTTCAAAACAAACAGGAGGTAGTAGAATGAAGAAGGTCGTTATGATGTGCGCGCTGGTTCTTGCCGCAGCAGGCATCCAGATCGCGAATGCGGAACAGGCTGCTGCACCGGTTTACAGTTTTGGTGATTTCAAGTCCGAGACACTGGCCGCCAAGGGCTGGCAGGCCCTCGCTGACAAAAATCTTGATGGGGTGCTTGTGTATACGAACAAGTGCATCGAGCTTTATGCGGCTGAAGCGGCTAAGATGCAGGCTGGTTTGAAGGATTATCCTTCGGGGGAATCGCAGCAGGTTTTTGCCTACTGGGCTCTTAATGATGTGGCCACATGTCTTTATATCCAGGGCGAAGCCTACCGCCAGGCCAAGCAGCTCGACAAGGCCAAGGCTGCGTTTGAACGCATCACCAAGGAATTTTCCTACGGACAGACGTATGACCCCAGCAACAAGGCGTTCTGGAAGCCTGTGGATGCGGCCAAGGACAAGATTTCCATGATGGAAAAGGGGCTTGACCTTGATTTCGGCAACATGTCTTCGGCGACACTGGTCAACCGTTTGTGGGATTCCAACAACAAGAAGGACCTGACCCTTGTGATGGCGTATCATGCGAAGCTGGTTTCTGTTTACGGGGCCAAGGCCAAGGAAATGCAGGCGTCCATGACCGAATATGCCTGGGAATCCCCTGAGAAGATCCATTCTTACTGGGCGCTCAATGATGTGGGCACCGGATATTTCATCCTGGGCGAAGCCTATCGTCAGGCTGGTAAGAAAGAAGAAGCGATTGCTGCGTTTCAGAAGGTTGTAAACGATTTCTTTTACGCACAGTGCTGGGATCCCAACGGTTGGTTCTGGAAGCCTGCGGAAGCGGCTCAGCAGAAGTTGATCGAACTTGGGGCTGATGTTAAGGCCGATACGAAGGCTGAAACCAAAGCAGCTGCCAAGGTCGAAACCAAGAAATAATGATCAAGCGTTCCTTTTACAGTATCAGTGTTCTTTTTCTGGCTGTGAGCGTCGCGGCGTGTTCCAACACGCCCGGCGCCGCGGCTGGAAAACAGAGTTCTGTGGACGCCAGGAATACGGCGGTTCCAACAGCTGTCAAGCCCCAGGGCCAGGGACCGGCGTTTGAACCCTTTTTTGTTTATCAGGATAAAAGCTCCAGGAACAGATATACCCCTTCCGGGTACATGCCGACAGGCGACTGCCTTAGCCTTGATGATGCGTGGCAGCATGATGTCAAGGACGGGAAAACCTGTATCCGCGTGGTTTATGATATCGCGTGTTCGCGCGAAGGTCGCAAGTGGGCCGGTATTTACTGGCAGAATCCACCTGATAATTGGGGCACGAGAAAAGGCGGTTATAATCTGACAGGCGCGGCCAGGCTTGTTTTTTGGGCCAAGGGAGAGATGGGCGGGGAGCGCATTGAAGAGTTTCGCATCGGAGGCCTGGGCGCCAGCCAGCTGTACCCTGACAGCGATACGGCTGTTATTGGCCCGGTGATTCTTTCCAAGGAGTGGAAAGAGTATATCATTGACCTGCGGGGCAAGGACCTGTCCTATATCAGCGGCGGCTTCGCGTGGGTCACCAACGTGGATGCCAACCCGCATCACTGCACCTTCTACCTCGATAATATCCGTTTTGAATGATTGAAGTTACGTCTTTACGGCCGTGTTTTTATGCTCGTCGTAATGGCCGCTCCGCATTAAGGAAAAATAATCTCTTTTTTTCTTGAGTCCAGACCTCTCCTTTGATAGTATCTCAGATGTTCACAAGCCACCTTGCAGATCTGGAGATATCATGTCGAAAATGATCAAGCAAAGTATTCTGATACTTGGCATTCTTGTCGCCCTGAGCGTCGCGTTTGCCATTATTTTTTATCTTCAAAAACAGTCGGCGGAAAGCCGAGTTTCCTCCCTTTCCAATCAGATCACCCAATACGAAGTTCAAGAACGCGACCTGCAAAAGAAGCTGGCTGGGTTGCAGGCGGATTCTGAAAAATTGAGGCGGGATCTTGGTCAGCGTGATGGCGAGCGGGATGATCTGATGAAAAAGTCTGAAGATGCCCGGCGTGAAGTGTCCCGTTTGATGGATGATATTACAAAAGTTCAGAAGGAGCGCGCTGATTGGGACGGGAAATTATCCAATCTCCGTCATGAACGTGATGAGCTGATCCGGCAGGTGACAGAATTGAAAAATCGCCCTGTCACGGAGAAGATCGTCGAGAAAATTGTGTACCGCGATCGTCCTGCGGCCAGCGGTGACGCTTCCGGCGAGGGCGCTGTTGCCGGACAGGCTGGCAATGATGGCGCGAGTGCTGCCGTGAATGGCGGCATGCCGTCGGGGACAAGCCGTGAGAACGAACTTTATTGGGCGGGTATTCTTCGGCAAAAGGCTGCGCTTGAGCTTGAGCTCAGGAAATCCAAGGAAGACCTGAACAATACCAACATTCAAGTGGCAGAACTTAAAAAAGGCAATACCGACCTGGATATGGAGCTTGGCCGCATCAAGAATGAGCGTGACGAGATCGTCCGCAAAATCAAATATGGCGAGGACCTTGCGGATAATTTGTCCGTGGAACTGGCGCGTGCGCGCAACGAGCAGAAGTTGTCGCTGGATCGCGCGGCACAGTTGGTGGCCGAGAATCAGCAGCTTCGTCTGGACATCAAGCAGTTGACGACGACCAAGGTGGCGCTTGAAAAGAGCATTGCCAGTCTCTCGGATGAAAAAGGTGCCGTCGAGAAGAAATTGGTGGAAACGGAGAACATCATCCAGAACCGTATCGACGAGGTCTGGCAGATCAAGAAAGATATCGACACGCGTTTTGACGGGCGCGGCGCGAAAGCGTCGACAGGCGAGGTCGAACTCGCGCCGATCGTCGTGAACAAGGGCGACACGGTGCCGTCGAAACCGGCTCCCGCACAGGCCAAGGCGGCATCAAAATCGGCCCAGGCCAAGAAGTTGCAGGGAAGCATCGTCAGCGTCAACGAGGAAAATAATTTTGTGATCGTCAATCTTGGAGAGAAGTCAGGTATCAATGTTGGCGATGCGTTTAGGGTTTATCATAACGGCGCGCCTATCGGCGCGGTCGAGGTCATTCAGGTTCGTCAGGATATCTCCGCAGCCGATATCAGGCAAAAGACCGCTGCCCTGGCTGTCGGAGATATTGTCAGGTAAGGATTGCTGTGGCATCCAAACGCATCAGTATTAAAGATGTTGCCCGCCGCGCCAAAGTCTCCATTACGACTGTTTCACGTGTTATCAACAAATTCCCCTCCGTTGATCCGGTCAATGTCAAGCGTGTCGAAAAAGCGGTTCTAGAGCTAAAGTACCGTCCCAATATGAGCGCCAGACGCCTGGTCAGCGGCGCAAACAATGCTATAGGGCTTGTCATGCCGGGTTATCCAGGGATCTTTCATTCTTTTTTTGCCATTGAGATTATCCGCGGCATCGGGCATGCCTGCGAATCACTGCGCCTGGACATGGTTTTTCATATTACCGACGGGCACAATGCGTTGGATAACAGCTGTCTGGGCGGGATCGTTTTTGTGGATATCATTGAGAATCGCAAACAGGTCGAGCAGGCGCTTGAGCAGAATGTCCCGTGCCTGATCATCAATAATGTGGTGCATGACCTGGATGTCAGTTATATCGGTATTGATAATGTCAAAGGCGGGAAGGTGGCGGCCGAGTATCTGGTGAACTTAGGCCACAGGCGCATTGCGACGATCACAGGGAATTTGAATACCCAGGCGGGGTTTGACCGTTTTGACGGATTCATGAAGGAGCTCGACGAGCAGCGGGTTGATGTTCCCAAGGCCTATGTTTTCCGGGGAGATTATTCGCGCCGCAGCGCACGGCAGGCCGCTGAATATTTCTTTTCCATGGAGGCGGGTTCGAGGCCAACGGCGATTTTCGCGCAGAGCGATGACATGGCGCTTGAGGTTATTGCCGTGGCGTATGAAATGGGTATCCGCGTCCCTGAAGATGTTTCTGTGATCGGATTCGACGACAATCCCCAGGCCATTTATGGTCCCATCGCCCTTACGACGATACGTCAGCCGCTGTTTGAAATGGCGGAAAAGGGCGTCCACATGTTGCACGAGTTGATCACCGGCAAGCGTGAGGAAAAGTTCAAGTCCGCCCTTCAACCTGAACTTGTTGTGCGTGATTCCTGCATACCGTTAACGCACAGTTAACAATCCTTCCTGACATCAAGACCAGGCATCATATGGGACGTTCTTTTGGTTGTATCATCATCGGATCCGGGCATGCCGGTGTCGAGGCTGCCCTGGCTCCTGCGCGTATGGGTGTTCCCACCTTGATGGTCAATTATTCATTTACGACCGTTGGTCAGATGAGTTGTAATCCGGCCATCGGCGGGGTCGGCAAGGGACAGTTGGTGCGTGAGGTTGATATCCTGGGTGGTGAAATGGGCTGTGCTGCGGATGCCACAGCGGTGCAGTTTCGTCAGTTGAACGCGTCGAAAGGTCCCGCCGTAAGGTCTTCGCGTGTTCAGACGGATCGGGCACGTTACCGGGCATATATGCAGGGGGTGGTCGGGCGACAGCCCCTGTTGACTTTTTATGAAGGCGAAGCGGTCGAAATCCTGGTTGCCCATGGCCGTGTGAGCGGGCTTCGGGTCCGGGACGGCGCTATGTTCAAGGCGCCTGTTGTGGTCGTCACGGCAGGGACATTCCTGGATGGACGGATGCATACGGGAACTAAGATCACGGCTGGAGGACGGGTGGACGATCCTGCGTCCCTGGACCTGGCACGCCATCTGGAGTCGTTGGGATTTGTCCTGCGGAACTTTAAGACAGGGACGCCGCCGAGGCTTGATGCCAGGACCATTGATTTCACCCATCTCCAAGCGCAATATTCTGACGAGGAGATCATCCCTTTTTCCACGCGCACCCGTGATATTCCCGCCCGTGAAGGTCTTTTGCCGTGCTGGTTGACACAGACCAATGAGGCTGCCCACCGGATCATCCGCGACAATTTTCATCTTTCCCCCATGTATTCGGGCCAGATTTCCGCAACGGGCGTGCGGTACTGTCCCTCCATTGAAGACAAACTCAAGAAATTCGCGGACAAAGCGTCGCATCCGGTTTTCCTCGAGCCTGACGGATGGGATACGCATGTGGTATATCCCAATGGCTTATCCACGGGGCTGCCCGAAGCGGTGCAGGAGGCCTTTGTACATACGATTCCCGGGTTGGAGCGGGCGGCTTTTTTGCGTTACGGATATTCCATCGAGCATGGCGTTATTTATGCGGAAGAATTAAAGCACACCCTTGAGTCAAAGCGTATCCGGGGGCTTTTTTTTGCCGGCCAGGTCAACGGGACGACAGGATATGAAGAGGCGGCGGCACAGGGCATGATCGCAGGGATCAACGCGGCCCTGAGCGCCCGTCAGGAGGCCCCATTTATCCTTCGTCGGGACGAAGCTTATGCCGGTGTGTTGATTGATGATCTGATCACCCGGGGAACGGATGAACCTTACCGCATGTTTACCTCGCGTGTCGAGTATCGGCTGATCGTGCGCGAGGATAATACAGATGAGCGGTTGGCACATCATGGCCGCAGGCTTGGACTTGTTTCCGACGAGGCGTATGCCGCGGTGGAGAAAAAATATGCCCGTGTCCGGGATCTTGTCCGGCGGCTCAGGGAGGTCTCGGCCGCACCCGCACAGATGAATCCTGTGCTGGAGGCCGTGGCATCCGCACCACTGGCGCAAAAGACGCCGCTGTATGACATCCTCAAACGCCCGCAGGTGACATGGGCACAGCTGGCGCCTTTCGACGCGGAATTTCTGGCGGCATCCCGGGAGGTCGCCGCCAGGGTTGAATATGATATAAAGTACGAAGGGTTCATCGTACAGCAGAATAAGGAGGTTGCGAAATTCCGGCATCTGGAGAATATCCGTATTCCGGAAGGTTTTGATTTTGCAGCGATCCGCAGCCTCTCGCATGAGGCGCGTGAAAAGCTGCGCCGTTTCAGACCAGAAACGCTTGGGCAGGCTAATCGTATTTCGGGGATTACGCCGGCGGCCGTTTCCATCCTGATGATCTACTTGCGGAAATATTTTGCGGAGCAGCGGCCTTGACGACCGGGGAAATGGTAAAGATCCTGGCGCGCTTGCAGCGCGCCGTGCGCGGGCTGTCGGCCCCTTCGGTCACGCTCGTCGGGAAACGCTGGCGCGATCCCTATCTTGTCCTGGTTTCCTGCCTGCTAAGTCTGCGGACAAAAGATACAACAACCCTGCCGGCGGCAGAACGTTTATTTGGGCTTGCCGATACGCCGGAGGGTATGTTAAAGTTATCCATTCCGCAAGTCGAACGCGCTGTTTATCCCGTCGGATTTTATCGCACCAAGGCGCGGCGCATACGGGACATCAGCCGGGTTATTCTCAATCAGTATGGCGGACGGGTTCCAGATACCCTTGAGGGGCTTTTAAGCTTGAAGGGTGTCGGGCAAAAGACGGCGAACCTTGTCCTTGTCGAGGGGTTTGGGAAGCCCGCGATCTGTGTTGACACGCATGTGCATCGGATTACCAACCGTCTGGGGTATGTCCGGGCCCGGACCCCGGATGAGACTGAAAGAGTTTTGCGTGGGAAATTGCCGCAGGTGTTCTGGAAAGATATCAATTGGGTTTTGGTGTTGTGGGGGCAGAATATATGCCGGCCGGTTTCACCCAAGTGTTCGGTTTGTCCGGTCAGCGGGGTATGCCGCAAAGTCGGTGTCACGGCCCATCGTTAGTTGTGGGGCGCCGCTGCGCGCAAGGGGTGGCGACTAAGGGGATGAGAGAGCTAAGCTATGGGTGAGCAGTTTTTTGTTTATCTTTCCGAATTGCTGGGCAAGCCAGTCCTGGACCGGGATGGCCGGTCCATCGGAAGATTTTATGATTTTTCCATGGCTCTCAATAATGATATTTATCCCCGGGCCAAGGGCGTCATTGTGTGTACGGCTGGGTTTCCCCGTCGTTATGCGGAAGTCGCCCTGGCAGACGTCCTGCGCATTGATGGCAAGGTTGACCTGAAGATTCCTATTGCCGCCGTTACATTCCAGGATGTCAAGATTGTCAGCGAGTTCGCGCTTCGGCGTGATGTGCTGGACCAGCAGGTTGTGGATGTTGAAAACAAGAAGGTGGTCCGTGTCAACGATGTCCATATCCTTCGGGTTGACAACCAGTACCATATCGCGCATGTTGATGTCGGCCTGAGGGCGCTGGTGCGCCGCCTTGACCTGGAGCCGGTGGTCGATCTGTTGGTTAAATTTTTTCGTCCTGATGCGGATTATCTGAAGGCCGAAGAACTCGTTTCCTGGAAGAATTCCCAGGTTTTGACGCTGGGTAATCAGAAAAATGTGCTCAAGCTTGATGTTGCGCGTGCCAAGATCGCGAAGATCCCGCCGGTTCTTCTGGCGGATATTATGCGTGACCTGGATATTTTCGAACAGGTCTCTGTTTTTCGCTCCTTGACCTTTGATGTGCAGTTAAAAGTTTTTGCAGATATGGCGCCGGACGACAAGGCTGGCCTGGTGGGTCTCCTGGAGGACAGGGAGCTTGTCCAGATCATCGCTAACATCCCTTCTGACGAAGCCGCGGACTTTCTGATGAGCATTCCGCGCGACCGTGTTCAGCAGTTGATGCGCCAGATGGAATCCCAGGCGTCCAAGCGCTTGCGTACGCTTTTGGGGTTTCGCAGGAATTCCGCCGGTGGGCTTATGGCTACAGAATTCCTGAGCCTTGGTCTGAATGCGACGGTGGCGGATGCCATGAACAAGTTGAAGGCTTCGGTCGATTACCCGGGAAGTTTCAACACGATCTATATCATTGATGATCAGGGCCGCTATGCCGGGACCACCACGATCCGGCGTTTTATCAACGAACCTTTCGATCGCCCCATCGTTAACACATGTCATCCGCAGAAGGTTTTTGTCCGGACCGATGACGGGATGGAAAAAGTCGCGGTCCTGATCGAGCAGTATAAATATTCGGCTATTCCCGTGCTTGACGAGAATGACATTCTGGTGGGGTCGATCACGGTGGATGACGTTATGGAAGAGCTTATCGCTATGGCCTGGGGAAAATACAAGGACCAGATTTGACATGCGTATCATTGAGAATTTAAAAAACAGTCCGGCCGCCAGGAACCTTGTCATGTTTTTGGCCATTCTGGGTCCCGGGATCGTGACCGGCAGTGTGGACAATGATGCTGGTGGTATTACAACATACTCCGTGGCCGGCGCCCTGTACGGCTACAATCTTCTTTGGACACTTATTCCCTCATTTATCGCTCTTCTGGTCATCCAGGAAATGAATCTGCGCATGGGCGTCATCACGGGTAAAGGGCTGGCGGACCTTATCCGGGAAAATTTCGGTGTCAAGGTAACCGCGTTCATTTTTCTGGGCCTTATCATTGCGGATATCGGTAATACGGCCACCGAGTTTGCGGGGGTGGCGGGCAGTATGGACATTTTCGGGGTCAGCAAGTACATATCCGTCCCTCTGACCGCTATAGCGGTATGGATCCTGGCGACTAAGGGCAATTACAAGATCGCCGAGAGGATTTTCCTGTTTTTTAGTTTTTGTCTGTTGTTTTATATCATTTCTGCGGTTATGGCCAAGCCTGATTGGCGGGAGATCAGTACGGCCTTAGTGCATCCGCATGCCAAATTCAGCGGAGAATATCTGAGCATTGTTCTTGGGATTATCGGGACCACCATTGCACCCTGGATGCAGTTTTATATGCAGTCAGCGGTCATTGAGAAGGGCATCACGATCAAGGATTATAAATTTGCTTTTCTGGATGTGGTGATCGGATGTACGGCCACGGTGGTGGTTGCTTTTTTTATCATGGTGGCTTGTGCAGCGACATTGAACAAGAACGGCGTGGTGATCAGGGAAGCCAGCGATGCGGCCATGGCCCTCAAGCCTTTTGCCGGCGTCCTGGCCTCGCAGGTCTTCGCTTTCGGTCTTTTTATCGCTTCGGCGTTTTCCGCGACGATCCTTCCCCTGGCCACCGCGTTCTATGTGTGCGAAGCCTTCGGGTTTGAAGCCGGTATTGACAAGCGTGTGGATGAGGCGCCGCAATTCTACTGGCTTTTTGGCAGCATCATCGCGGTAGCCGTGGGGATCATCCTGTGGCCTAACGCCCCGCTGATCACCATAACTATCTGGACCCAGGTGATCAATGCCATGCTGCTTCCCGTTGTTCTTTTATCCATGATCTATATGGTCAACAGCCCCTATGTCATGGGGACGCATGTGAACAATAAATTCCAGAATTTTATCGGCTGGTCCACAACGATCCTGCTGATCGTATTGACGGGCATGCTGCTGCTGTCCCCTGCGGTCACGTTTTTCAGGAAAATCATTTCCTGGTAGAGTTTATTCGGGTCCTGCGTAAGAATTGACGCTTGCCGCCCCTTGTGATAACATGGCTAAACTTTAGGAGGGATACGGTTCCTTCTATACGACCGCAGCGGTGTGCGGCGATATCAACATTTAAATTTAAACACCATCCAAAGGTGTGAGGGGCGGGTGAATTACACATGGTCGAAGTCAAGATCAGCGACAAGAACGGTTTTGAAAAAGCTTTACGGCAATTCAAGAAGCAGTGTCAGCGTGATGGTTTTCTTGTCGAGTTGAAGGAACGCCGTTTTTACGCGAAGCCTTCCGAGCGCAAGCGCAAGAAGGGCAAGCGGGTATAAGGATGATTTTTGTCCGGCGCCGCCCTGATAAAACGGGGCGGCGCTTTTCTTTCCATATTTATTCACAGGGGTTTTTATGATCAAGGTCAAACGCGCGCTTATCAGTGTTTCCGACAAGACAGGTATCCTTGAATTCGCCCGCGGGATTCACGCCATGGGTGTTGAGATCATTTCGACCGGCGGTACAGCGAAGATCCTGCGCGAGGCGGGTGTTCTGGTGCGGGAGGTTTCGGATTATACCGGTTTTCCAGAAATGCTCGACGGGCGTGTGAAAACGCTGCATCCGAAGATCCATGGCGGCCTTCTGGCCCTGCGTGACAACCCGGAACACATGAAAGCCGTGGCGGAGCACGGCATCGGCCTGATCGACATGGTCGTTGTTAACCTGTACCCTTTCGAGAAGGTATCCGCGAAGAAGAACGTGTCGCTCGAGGAGGCCATCGAGAACATTGATATTGGCGGGCCATCCATGCTGCGTTCAGCGGCCAAGAATTACAAGAGCGTGGCTGTCGTGTCGAATCCGGCGCGTTACAGGGAAGTTCTCCTGGAAATGCAGGCCAACAGCGGCATGTTACCGGACCGGACCCTGATCAGCCTTGCGACCGAGGTGTTCGAGCGCACTTCCGGGTATGACCGCATGATAGCCGATTTTTTGAAGAGGCGTTTTTCATCGGAAGCGTTTACAACTCTCCCGCAGGGCTTGAGCCTGCATTTCACGAAAGTCCAGGACCTGCGTTACGGCGAGAACCCGCATCAGGCCGGCGCGTTTTATCGTGATGCCGACGGGGTGACCGGGCTTGCCAAGATGAAACAACTGCATGGCAAGGAGCTTTCCTTCAACAATATCCTTGATCTGTCCGCGGCCGCAGATATAGCCTATGGATTTGAAACCCCGGCGGCTGTTGTGATCAAGCACAATAATCCTGCCGGTGTTGCTACAGATAACGACTTGGTGAAAGCATATAAAAATGCGCATGCCTGCGACCCTCTTTCAGCTTTTGGGGGCATTATCGGGCTTAACCGGCCGGTGGACAAAAAAACCGCAGAAGCGATTGCGGCCAGCGGTTTCATGGAATGTGTGATCGCCCCCGACTTTGAAAAAGAAGCATTTGATCTTTTGGCACAAAAAAAGAATGTGCGGCTCATGACATTGTCGCCGGATGATTTCAGGAAAGACAAGTATGACCTCAAGAAGGTCCCAGGCGGGCTTTTGCTTCAGGATACGGATACGCGGACCCTTGAATCCGGCGAATTGAAGGTTGTGACGAAGAAAAAACCGACCAAAGCCCAGATTGAATCCATGCTTTTTGGATGGAAAGTTGTCAAGGCCGTCAAATCAAATGGCATTGTCCTTACCAAGGGGACCAGGACACTCGGTCTCGGGGTCGGGCAGACATCGCGTGTGGACAGCGCGGGGGCAGCCATACGTAAAGCCGGGAAGTTGGCGCAAGGGAGTGTCATGGCGTCCGACGCGTTTTTGCCGAAAGCGGACACGGTGACCATTGCTGCGAAAGCCGGTGTTTCCGCTATCATTCAGACCGGCGGATCCATTGCGGACGCGGAGGTCATCAAGGAAGCGGACAAGCGCGGCATGGCCATGGTCGTGACCGGCGTGCGCCATTTCCGTCACTGATACCCATGGCGTCGCACTTCGTCGACGAATATTTGGAAACATTCCTTAATTGGGAAGCCAGGCTTCAACATGCCGCTCCGGCGTCGTTTTCACTCGACCGCGTGGAGCGGCTTCTTTGTGTGTTCGGCCGTCCGGATGAGAGACTGCGCTTTGCACATGTAGCCGGCACCAAGGGAAAGGGATCGACCTGCGCTTTTCTGGCATCGATCCTGCAGGCGGCAGGATACCGTGTAGGGCTTTATACGTCGCCTCATTTGTATTCCGTGCGTGAAAGGATCCGTATCCTTGAGCCTGAAAAGGCCCCTGTTTTACCGCGGCGTGAGGCACTGGAGGGCGTGCCGACCCTGTTTCAGGATTGTATCCCTGATGATCACATGGAGTGCTTGCTGCGCCATTATCATGATGCTATCGAGGCCTTGCGCCAGGCAGGGACACAGATCACGTTCTATGAATTGATCACTGTTCTCGCGGTTGCGTATTTTGCTCAAAGGAACGTGGAGATTGTGGTGCTGGAGACCGGCCTTGGCGGCAGGCTTGATGCGACCAATGTTTTTGAGACATCTGTGTGCGGCCTGACGCCCGTCGGGTTTGATCACACACATCTGCTGGGCATGACCATCGAGAAAATCGCCGGAGAAAAAGCCGGGATCATCAAAGCTCCCTTCCAGCGCGTGGCCCTGGCACCCCAAGCACCCCTGGCGTTGCCGGTATTTGAGGCGCGTTGCCGCGAGATGGGTATCTGCCCGTCGATCGTTGGCGAAGATGTTTTGTGCCAGATCTACGGGATTTCCCAAGATGCTGTGACCTTTGATGTGCAGGGACGTCGTTTGTATGAGGGGCTTGCCGCGCCGTTGACCGGAGCCCACCAGGCGCAGAACGCGGCGCTCGCTATCGCGATGGCGGAAGATCTTGAAATGTTCGGGTTTGTCCTGACCGAGGAAGCGGTTCGTTCAGGGGTGGGAAAGGTGACGTGGCCCGCCCGGTTTGAACGCATTGCGATCGATCCGGTCACGGTCATTGATTGCGCGCATACGGTGGAATCAGCGCGCGTGCTGCTGGCCACCATGGGCAGCGCTTATCCTGGCCGCCGCGCCGTTTTTGTGGTGGGCATGAGTGCAGATAAGGATGTGTGCGGGTTCGTTTCAGCCCTGGCCTCACGCGCGCAGGCCATCATCCTCACCCGGGCGGGTCATCCGCGTTCGGCTGATCTGTCGCCGGTGGAGATCGGCAAGGTTGTGCCGGAGATTGAAATCGCTGCCTCACGGCATGTGGGGGAAGCCATGGATGAGGCGCGGCGACTGGCTGGCAGGGATGGGATTGTTGTCGTGACAGGGTCTGTTTTTGTATGTGCTGAGGCAAGAGTTTATGTACCAGTATAAAGGCGTGGAAGACACCATTGCGGCGATCATTACCCCTGCCGGAACCGGCGGCATTGGGACCGTGCGGGTGAGCGGGAAAAGCGCGCTCGACGTTGTGGGACGTTTTTTTTGCGGGAAGACGCCGGGGCCTTTGACCTTGTGGCGTTCGCACAGCATCCATTACGGCTGGGTCAAGGCGGATGCCGGCGATATTATCGACGAGGTTCTTGCGGCGTTCATGCGTGCCCCTAAAAGTTATACCTGCGAGGATGTCGTGGAGATCAGCGGGCATGGCGGCCCGGCGGTGATGCGCGCCATCCTAGAACGCTGTTTTCAGTCAGGCGCCAGGCTGGCGGAGCCCGGTGAGTTTACCAAGAGGGCGTTCTTGAACGGACGGATAGACCTGGTCCAGGCCGAGGCGGTGCTGGATATTATCACCGCCAGGACAGAGGCTGCGGTGCGGGCGGTGGAGCGTCAGTTGAAGGGTGATCTTTCGGCGGAACTTGAAAATTTGCGTGGGATGCTTTTATCGGTCCTCGCGGGGGTCGAAGCGATCCTCAATTTTCCGGAAGATGACACGGATGCAGGCCAGGCTGCCAGGGTTCAACGGGATATTCAGGCGATCGCGATGCGTCTCCACGCCCTTGTGGCGACCGCTGACAGCGGAAGGATCCTCAAGGAAGGTATCCGGGTTGTGATCTGCGGGAAACCTAACGTCGGCAAGTCATCGCTGCTTAACGCGCTTTTACGTGTGCCGCGCGCGATCGTTACGGATATCGCTGGGACCACGCGTGACATCATCGAGGAATGTGTCAATATCAACGGGATCCCCGTGAATCTGGTGGATACGGCGGGCATTCTTCTGCCACGCGACAAGGTGGAGGCGGAGGCTGTCCGGCGTTCCCGTGCATCGATGGCGTCGGCGGATATGGTTCTTTGCGTGATCGATCAGAGCTGTCCTCCGGATGAGGCGGACCGTGCCGTGATGGCCGAGATTAGCAATCCCCATACGATCATTGTGTTCAATAAAGCGGATTTACCTGCGGCGCCAGGCCATCTGCCTGCCGGGGTCCAGGTACGGGTATCTGCATTGAAGCGTGAGGGTATCGATGAACTTAGGGCTGCGATGATCCGCATCGCGTTGGGAGATGTTGCTTTGGATGCACGGGGCGTGCTGATCAACGATGTGCGTCACGCCCAGGCGCTCCGGCGGGCCCAACAGGCTCTGGAGCGGGCACAGGAGGCGGTCCTTAACCATGATTCGCTCGAGTTTGCCGCTGAGGATGTCAAGGCCGCTGTGAATGAGCTCGATGCTATCACAGGCCGTGATGTGGATGCCGATGTGCTGGAGCATATTTTTTCGAAGTTTTGCATCGGGAAATAAGTCGTCGTATTCCGGTCATGCCATAGTCCCGCGTGCGCAGGACACCCAGGCCGTTATGGGGAGGTGTCATGTGCGTGCCCTTTTCGAATTCGGGAAGACCCCGCTTTTTTTTGAACATCCCCGGGAGGTTATTGTTTGCCACACGCCATCCGGGCTTGAGGGTTGTTTCGAGCGTCTGGAGCGCGCTGTGGCCGCCGGGTATTATGCCGCCGGATTTTTTTCCTATGAAGCCGGTTATGCCCTTGAACCTGCGCTGGATTATCCGGGCAGAGCAGGTTTTCCCCTGATGTGCCTGGGTGTTTTTGATGAACCCCTGCGGCAACGTCCGCTTATCCCGCGTGAAAGATTCCGCCTGGAGCATGTTCATCCAGGCATATCCCGTGAAGACCATGCCCGCGGGATATCCCGTATCCACGCCCATATCCGGGCTGGCGATGTGTATCAAATCACATATTGCCTTCCCTGGAAACTCTCGGTGCATGGATCTTCGTACAGCCTTTACAGAGCCCTCTTGCAGCGGCAGCCCGTGCCGTATCCGGCGTATATAGAGACAGGCTGTTACCGTATTCTTTCCTTATCGCCGGAGATGTTTGTTCGAAAAGAAAAGGACTGTTTGACGGCAAAGCCCATGAAGGGTTCCTGGCCCAGGGGTGGCGTGCATGATGTTTTTGGCGGCCTTTGGTTGAGGGGGGACCCCAAGAATCGTGCAGAGAATGTCATGATCGCCGATCTTTTGCGCAACGACCTTGGCCGCATCGGCGATGCCGTGCAGGTGCCGCGGCTTTTCGAGGTGGCGCGTTACAGGACAATATTCCAGATGACATCCACCGTGACAGCACGCATTGCGCCGCAGGCAGCATTCCTGGATATTTTCCGCGCCATTTTTCCGTCGGGGTCTGTGACAGGGGCCCCCAAGGTCAAAGCCATGGAGATCATCGGCAGTCTTGAGCCCTGGCCGCGGCGGATTTACACCGGAGCCGTGGGATGGATCACGCCGCAGCGGGATTTCTTTTTCAATGTTCCCATCCGTACGATTCTTCTGGAGGGGGCCAGGGGAGAAATGGGGGTTGGCGGGGGTATTGTGATCGATTCGACGCCGGAAGGGGAATGGGCCGAGATCCTTTGGAAATCAAGGTTTCTGCGTGAGTTCGTTTAAGCGGGCCTGCAGGCTGCGGATCTCGGCATCCTTTGTTTTGACGACATCGTTGAGGCGCTTGATCTCCGTAAGCGCGTTTGTTGTTTTTTGGGTCAGGTCAGCCGTTTCGGCCCGGGCACGTGCAAGCGCTTCATCGGCGGCAGGATTTTCGGGCGTATTTTTATTTCCCTGTTCCTGCGGGATTTCACGCAGGGCTGTAAGTGCGTACAGGCGGGTTTTTGCCGTCTCCAGTTCAGCGATCTTGCGTTCAAGTTTTCCCTCAAGATCGCCGATCCTTTCCTGCAGGATTTTTTGAGGATTTTTCACCAGGGACAGCTGAGCCTTGGCTTTTTCAGCGGCGATGCGGTCTTCCATGTGTTCGATGCGGGCGCCGGCTATTTCCAGGGCTTTCTGGTTTGTCTCAAGGCGGGACACAAGTTCTTTGTTCATGGATGCAAGTTTATCGGCGCGCGATGAGTCAAGCGCGGCCTTCTGGTTGGCCGTGTTCATGGTGTCGAGGCCGGCTTTTTGCCGGGCAATGAGGTCGCGGGTGCGGGTGATGTTGTCTTTGAGCCGGTCCAGCTGGACGTCACTTTGTTTAAGGGTTTCTTCAATGGTGGTAACCTGGGCCGTGACCCCGGTGAGTTTTTTATCCGTCAGGCTGAGACGCCCTTGCTGGAGGAGGATGAGTGCGGCTTGGTGTTCAAGTTCTTTTTTATGCTGGACCAGGAGAGATTTATAGCCTGCCAATTGGCGGTCCCGGACGGCCATTGCGGTATCAAGCGAAAGGAGACGGCGGTTATTTTCCGCAAGCCTTGCCTTGAAGGCGGTGAGGGCGTGGTCGCGACGGCAGACGGCGTAGCGGATCAACTGGGCTTCCTTGATTTTGGCGGCATAGTCGTTCATCAGTTCAGCGAATATTTTCTGCTCGACGTAGTGTTTATCGGAAATTTCATTCTTGATGTCGCGGTAGTAGTCGTCAATCAGGCGGAGTGCGTCGATGTAGCGGTTGTTGGCGCCTTTCAGCCCGCTGTTCATGGACAGGAGTTCCTGCCTGAGTGCGGCGAGGCTTTGTTGTTTTTCAGCCAGTGTTTGGGTCTTTTGGAGTAACAGGTCCCTTTTGGCCTGGAGGGTTCCTGCCGGTTCTTGCGGCACATGTGAGGGTGCCGGCGCCTGGATGTGGACGACATTTTTTTGCTGCTGGAGCGCGGCGATGTCGGCCAGAAGCCGGTTGATTTCGGCCCTGTTTTTTTCTTGATCAGGCGCAAGATCCTGTACGGTTGTCGCGGCTGATGTGGTTGGCGTTGTGTTAGGACGCGCGGCATATTCCGGGGCGGGATTTTGTTGATCTGATTGTTCTTGATAGTTCTCTGGAATGGTTGTGCTGGCGGCTCGTTTGAGGGGCCGCGCGGTTTCAAAGCCGTCTGTGGGTTGCGGATCAGGCAGGATATCTTCGGCTGAATGCAAGTGCTGGGGAACGCGGTCCACAGGGAGATTGTTCATCACGTCGCGGTATGTGTAGCCGTAAGGAATACCGTAGAATTTTTCACGCATTTCCAGGACTTCGCGTGATCGTTTGGAGAGAGATGCGTAGAGCGCGTCATTTTCCGTAATAAGGTCACGGATCATTTTTTCGAGATCTTTTTGATCTTTTTGGTAGCTGTCAAGTGCGTGCTGGGCCTGGCTGATGTCAGTGACCAGCTGGTCTATTTGCGCTTTGTCCTGGACGGTATTAAGTGGGTCTTTGGTGATTTTATCAAGATATGTTCGGGCGATGGCGTTGTCAGGGTCAAGGCGCAGGAGCCGCAGGAATTCCTTGGCTGCGCGGGTCTTTTCACCTGTTTCATACTGATGAATCGCAAATTCTTCCAGGAAATGAAGGCGCGACCGATAAGCCTGCGCGGAAACAGGCAGTGTGCCCAGCAGGGTTACGAGGCAACATAAAACAGGAGCCAGGAATTTATTTTTCATGGATTGGCGTGGTCCTGCATATCCTGAAGGTTGGTTTCCAGTGACTGCATTTGCGCTGTTTTCCGCACGAGCTCGTCCTGGATGATCTTGAGCCTGCGCTGGATATCGTCGAAGCGCTCCTGCAGCGCCGCGAGTTCCTTGTCTTTGTCGGCGGCGGTTTTTTCCTTGCCTTCAAGCTGGGTCCTGGCCTGTGCAATGGCTTCCATGAGGGACACGGCTTTGGGAGAATATGACGGCGGGGCAGCGGGCGCTGCGGGGGCATCTTCGTTTTCGCTCAAGCGGCTTTCGGCCGCGGCCAGACGTGTGCGCATATCCTGAAGTTTTTTCTGGCGTTCCAGTCTTTCCAGGGCGAGTTCACTCTTGAGGTAGGCGATCTGTTTGTCCAGTTTGTAGGCGGCCCTGCGCTCATCGGCGATACGGGCTGTTGTTTTTTCAGCTGGTTCCTTGTCTGGGGTTGTCTGCATGAGCCCGGCTGTTCTGGTTTCCAGATCCGTGACCATGCCGCTGTATTTTTCCGCCTTGGCCTTCAGCTCTTCTTCGTTCATGCGCTGGCGTTTCTGGTAGGAAATGATCTGTTCCAGGAGGATGTCGGTATCTTTTTCGTAATAAAGGGAGGCGGGGAGAAAATCTTCTTTGGTGAAGTCGTAGGTGCCGCAAGGAAGATTTTTAAGTTCATCTTTCAGGTAAGCGAAGTCAGGGTTTTGAACGGCTATTTTAAGAAGATGGTACTGCGCCACCTTGTTGTGACAGTCCAGGCGAAGGATTTCCTCAAACGCTTTTACGGCCTCGGGATAGTTGCCGCTCAAGAACATCTCGCGTCCATAACGGTAGTTTTCCGCATTCGTCAATTCCACGATGCTCAACTGGAATTTGGCAGGCTTGGTCACAGCTGCCGGCGCGGCAACCTTTGGATTCTTGGCCGTAGATGGCGTCGTAGATTTTTCGGCGAATGAAACAGGTGCTGCCACGGCTGTCAGGAGCAGGCAGGCAAGGAAACAAAGTGATAAGGATTTCTTCATATCGTCTCGCATGGGAATAATTTTAATACATTCTTACATAAGAATACAAGTCCGGGTTGAAAAAGATGTTTTTTTGGCAAGGGGAACCTCGGGGCAGGAAATGGATATCGGTTTTCCGGTTCGGCTTTTTATGTTATAACAATTCCCTATGGATAACGCCACGCCGATGCAAAAACAGTATTTCGAGATCAAAGCCCGCCACAAGGACTGCATTCTTTTTTTCCGTCTTGGAGATTTTTACGAAATGTTCCATGAGGATGCGCAGGAAGCTTCCGGGATACTGGATCTTGTCCTGACATCGCGCGGCACAGGCGAAAGGCGGGTGCCCATGTGCGGCATCCCGTTTCATTCTGCCGATAATTATATTTCCCGCCTCATCAAAGCGGGAAAGAAAGTCGCGATTTGCGAACAGGTTGAGGATCCCGCCCTGGCCAAGGGGCTTGTCCGGCGCGAGGTGGTCCGCATCATCACGGCCGGCACGTATCTTGACGATGCCACGGATGCGCGGCACATTGCCGCGATTTGCGGGGACGGCAAGCAGTATGGCCTGGCTTTCACGGACACCGCCACAGGGGCGATCCACGTCAATCAGTTTACGGCCTCACGCGCGGTTGAGGCGCTTGCCAAGCTCCAGCTGAACGAATGTGTTTTTCCCCAGGAGCGGGTCCCGGACATTTTTGCTCATCCTCTGCTGCGTTTGAAGAATACGGCCATGACGCCCTTCCGTGACTGGTCTTTTGCGCGGGAGCGGGCGTATGAGATTTTGTGCGGTCATTTCGGGACGAACTCCCTGCGCGGGTTCGGGATCGAGGACCTTCCTCTGGCGCAGGCCGCCAGCGGGGCCCTCATCGAATATTTGCGCGAGATGAACAAGGTTCCCCTGGCGCATATTGACCGTGTGGCGCTTTATGACGATGGAGAATATGTGTTCATTTCGCCGGCGGCGCATCATGGGCTCGAGCTGGAATCTTTGTTGAAAAACGTCGATCGGACCCTGACCCCCATGGGGCGCAGGGCCATGCGTTTCTGGCTGTATCATCCATTGAAAGATATCAACAAGATCCGTGCGCGTCAGGATGCGGTGGCGCTGTTCAAGGAGAATCCGGGGCTTTGTGCCGAGTTGGGGACAAAATTGTTAAAAAATATTCCCGACGTCGAGAAGAGCCTTTCGCGGATCAGCTGCGGCTGTTCTGCGCCTAAGGACCTCCTGGTCGTCCGTCAGGCGTTATGCCGCGGGCCGGAATTGAGTGCTGCGCTGGCACCCGTAGCCGGGCAGAGCGTGTTTTTTGCCTTGAGCGATATCCCTGCCTTGCGCGATACCCTTGAACGCGCCATTAACCCGCAGATGCCTTTGGCGCGCAACGAGGGGAAGGTCATTGCCAGGGGGTATGACGCGCAACTCGACAGTCTCAAAGATCTTCAGGATGGCGGACGGGAGTGGGTGTCCGCCTACCAGGCTGAGGAGGTCCGCCGCACAGGAATCAATTCTCTCAAGGTGGGGTTCAACAAGATCTTTGGATATTATATCGAGATCACCAATGTGCATATCAAGGCCGTGCCTGCGGATTATCAGCGGAAACAGACGCTGGTCAACGGCGAACGGTTCATTACGCCGGAACTGAAAGAATTTGAACAGCGCGTGCTTTCGGCAGAAGAACAAGTCTTGCGCCTTGAGGCCGGGATCATGAAGGATCTCGCCGCCCTTGTTCTGGCCCAGTCCGCGGCCTTGCACCGCTACTGCCGGGAGCTGGCCATGCTGGATGTTTTTTACAGCCTGAGCCTGCTCGCCTCCCGCAAGGGGTATGTTCGTCCGCAGATCAACGATGGGGATGAGCTTTTTATCGCCGATGGCCGCCACCCGGTGGTGGAAGCTGTCTGCGGGGCAGATTTTATTCCCAATGACACTCGTCTGGACCGCTGCGATGAACATCTGGTGATCCTGACCGGGCCGAACATGGCCGGGAAATCGACGTATATCCGTCAGAACGCCATTTTGGTCGTGCTGGCCCAGACGGGAAGTTTTATTCCCGCGTCATCGGCTTCGATGGGTGTGGTTGACAAGATATTCACCCGGATCGGGGCGCATGACGAGATCGCCCGCGGGCAAAGCACGTTCATGGTTGAGATGACGGAGGCTGCGGATATCTTGAACAATCTGACACCCCAGAGCCTTGTGATTCTCGATGAGGTAGGGCGCGGCACATCGACGTATGATGGGCTGGCTTTGGGATGGGCCCTGGCGGAATTTCTGGCGGAGCGCAAGGTGCGCACTCTGTTTGCGACGCATTTTCATGAATTGACCCTGCTGGCTGATCAGTACCGCGGCGTAAAAAATTATAATGTTGCGGTACGTGAGTGGGAGGACAAGGTGATCTTTTTGCACAAGATCATTCCTGGCGGGACGGATGACAGTTACGGGATTTATGTTGCAAAACTCGCCGGCATGCCGGCGGCGGTGGTCAATCGTGCGAAAAAGATCCTGGCCGGCCTGGAACGCGACGGAGATCTGAGGGACCGTTTAAAGGCCGGACAGTCAGGTGGTGCGGGGCCTGATCTTTTTTCAAACGTCAGGGATACGGATCCCCGCTGGGAAGCCCTGGTCCGGCAGTTCGACGGGATTGACGTCAATGCGATCACACCGCTTGAAGCGCTGGCGAAACTGAATGAACTAAAGAAACTTATTGCCTGATTTTTTTCATATACCCGGGAGTCATTCAATGCCGATAGTCCATGTCCTTTCTTCGGAGATGATCGCGCGTATTGCGGCTGGCGAAGTGGTGGAGCGGCCTGCCTCCGTTGTCAAAGAGCTCATTGAAAATGCGCTGGACGCCGGTGCGTCACGTCTGGAGGTTCACCTGAAGGACGGGGGGAAAACTCTTATTCATGTCAAGGATAACGGCCGGGGGATTGCGCGTGAAGATCTTGCGGTTCTTTTCCAGCGGCATGCCACCAGCAAGATTGCGACAGCGGATGACCTGGAGAAGGTCCTGTCCCTGGGATTCCGCGGTGAGGCGCTTTATTCTATCGGGGCGGTGGGTGAGGTCAGCATCAAAAGCCGCTGTGCCGGCGCGGACGAAGCCTGGGAGCTCGATGTGAAAGGCGGGATCAAGGAAGCCGCACGCCCTGCGGCCATGCCTGCGCAGGGAACGGAGCTGCGCGTCAAAGAACTTTTCTTCAATACCCCTGCGCGTAAAAAATTTTTGAAAAGCGATCCTGCGGAAATGGAACAGGTTTTGCACGTTCTTTTGCCGTATACGCTGTTGTATCCCTCGGGTCATTTTATGCTTACGCACAATGGCCGAACGCTTTTGGATCTTGCTCCCGCAGCTGTTGTTGATCGTTTTGCGGCGGCGTTGAACCTGGAGGCGCGCCATTTGATCGCGGGTGATCGGGCGGGATCTTCGGAGGGGGTTTTTGTCCGGCTGGTGCTGGGGGATATCAATATCCAGCGCCCGCGACGGGATCTTCAGTTTCTTTTTGTCAATGGCCGCCCCGTGCAAAGCCGTTCGATTTTTTTTCATGTCAATGATGTGTACCGCATGCTCATGCCTGATGGCGTACACCCTGCATTCGCCGTTTTTCTTGAACTCCCTCCCGAGGAGGTGGATGTCAATATTCATCCGGCCAAGCGCGAGGTGCGTATCCGTCAGGAGGCGCGTCTTGGCGCCTTGCTGCGTGCCCAGGCTGAACACCTGTTGATGAGCCGCGGCGGAGCCAGGGAAATGGGGGGGGCTTCTTTGTCCGGTGATCCTTATGGCGGGGCCGTGCGTGCCGAGCCTGTATTTTCTTTTCCGGACCAGGATATCCCGGCTGCCGCTATGGCGCACCGGGATGTTGTGGCGGAGCCTCGTGTGCCCGTTCAGGATACGTTCCCTCAATTCGCGGCCCGTTATACTCAGGAGCGCGAGGAGAGCCTGAAAGACCGGTTTTTGCGCGCGCGATTTATTGGCACGTTTGCACGGACATATCATCTTTTTGAGGACGGAGAGTCCTTGTTTGTCATTGATCAGCACGCTGCCCAGGAACGGATCCTCTATGAAAAGTTTCGCGCCCAGGTTACGGCGGGCAAGGTGGAGGTTCAGCGCTTATTGATACCGCTGGTGCTTAAACTGACACCCCAGGAGCAGATGGCTTTCGAGCAAGCCGGGGCATTGCTGCATGCGTTCGGCTTCTAGGCTACCGCGATCGGTCAGGACGCCATGGCCCTGCACACATCTCCCGTGTTGTTGGCCCGTCCCGGCGATGCGGTGCGTGCGCTCCTGGCGGATGAACACCTTGCCGGTGTGGATCATGATGCTCTGGCACGCCGCGCCTGCCGGGCATCTGTTATGGCGGGCGACCGGATGAAGGATGAGGAGGCGGTGCATCAGTTGACAGCCCTCATGGCCTGTGAGAATCCTTTTACCTGTCCGCACGGTCGCCCCGTCTTTGTCGAACTGCGTTCAAGTTTCCTGGACCGGCAGTTCATGAGAACTTGACCAACCTGCGCAGAGCGCGGGTCTGAGCCGGTTGGCTAGAATCCGGGTTTAAGCATTGACAGTCCTGTTAAATTCCATGACAATAACGATAATTTCTTATGAAAATATTCTGTTATCTTATATTTATCTATATATTAACGTTTCCTGGCTCTCGGGTGTGGGCTGAGCAGGAACGTTATATCCCGCCGCCTACAGCGGGCGCGGCATCGCTGGCACCCGCCAGTCCCCTGATCGATGAGTTGTCCCTCAAGGAGACCGATATTGCCCAGGCGATCGAGATTATTGCTCAAAAAAGCGGTCTGAATATTATTACCGGACAGAATGTTAAGGGTAAAATCTCGATTTTCCTTAAACGCGTGGACGCGCGCGAGGCGCTGCGCATTGTCCTTGAGTCCAGCGGGTTTGCCTGTGTGGAAGAGGGCGGGATCATCCGTGTCATGACGGCAGAGGAATTCAAGTTGCGGTATGGTTACGTCTTTGGCCAGGACCAGGTTTCCAGGCTCGTTAAGCTCCATGTCATGCTGCCTCGCGATGCTGTCAGGATTCTGGAGGAGATGAAAAGCGTGCATGGCAAGGTTTCTGCCAATGAGGATGCGGGGACCGTTTTCATGATGGATGACCGTGCCAAGATCAAGGACATGGAGGCGCTGCTGGCGGAAATCGATGTGCCGGTGACAACAACGGTGATCACGCTGGAACATGCCCGGGCTGAAACCCTGGTCGCCGAGGTGCGGCGTATTCTGACCCGCAGTATTGGTTCCGTGGAGGCCGACACCCAGGCGAATACGTTGAAAGTCACCGATACGCTGGCGCGCGTCGCCAGGGTGCGCCAAGCCGTGCAAGCGGCCGATGTGCGCGGACGGGTTATGGTCATTGAGGCCAAGCTGGTGCATGTCGTGCTTGACGACGCACACCCCGGCGGTGTCGACTGGTCGGGGATCGTCGAGGATTACCAGCGCATGCGCCTTCCGTCCGGATACGATTTTCTCGCCGAGGGGGATAACGGGCGCGCCCTGAGTTTCGGAATGATCTCCAATGACGATTTCCCAACACTCATCGAGGCGCTGGATACAGTGGGCCTGGTTCAGGAATATCCGTTATCCACCGTCACGGTAAGCGGCGATGACCAGGTTTCCTGTGTGCTCAGGCTGGATGATCCTCTGCTGGTGATGTCTGTGGCTCCGGCCGTCGACGCCGATGGTTCCGTGAAGAAAGAAGATCCGCGGCCGCTCGAAGGCGTGGCCATGGAATTCCGGGTCAGGCCGTCTTTTGATGTGACCGGGGATATTGTGATGATGGTGACTCCGGACAATCTTCGTGCGGCGGGGAAAGCGGCCGCTTCTTCCGAACATTTTCATACGCTCAGCGCGCATGAGGGCTATACCGCTGTTATCGGCGGCATTATGACTTCGGCGCGGGTATCTGCCGCCCACAAGATCCCTCTCTTGGGCGATTTGCCTTTGGTCGGCTTTGCGTTCCGCATGAACGGCCTCGTCCGTAAGGAAGAGTTTGTCGTGTTCTTGACAGCCCGCAGTGTTTCGCTCTCACAGACGCTGGCGGATGAAGAAGCGGCACTGCCGGGAGGTGGGGAATGAACCTGTTGCGGCATTTTTTACTTATTGTCCTGGCGGTTTTTCTTGCGGGGTGCGCCGCGGGTCCCCGTTTGGCGCCCTTGCCGCCGGAAAGAACTCTGGAGGGCTTGTGCGGGAAATACAGCCTGAATTGCTCATGGGACGGTGTTTCACAGACAGTGACCATGTATTATCGCGGCCAGAAGATCCAGGCGCTGGTCGGCAGTAACATGGTGATCGCGGGGGCATCCAAATTGGTGTTAAGTGCGCCTCTCGGCCGCCGGCAAGGGGCGGTTGTTGTGCCCGAAGATTTTGAAAGAACCGTCTTGTCGCCGGAGAGGATAACAGCGGCTGGGACGTCGGGCACAGGGCGTTTGTTTGCCCGTGTTGTAGTGGATGCGGGGCACGGCGGGAAGGATTCGGGAGCGCTGGGTTTTTGCAGTATCAAGGAAAAAGATATCGACCTGGACCTGGCCAAACGCGTGGCACGCAATTTCAGGGATGCGGGTGTCGACGTGATCCTGACAAGGGACCAGGATGAATTTATTTCGCTGGACGGGCGTACGGATTTATCCAGCCGTCCCGATGTGGATTTCTTTCTTAGTATTCATGCCAATGCCAACAAGAATCATCGTGCGCGGGGCGTCGAGGTTTATTACAGCGCCACTCTCGGTAAGGAAGACCGCAGCGAAGACCAGCGCCGGCATAATGAGAAAAAGATCTGCGGGCTTTTTAATATGCGCAAGGATTCCGAAGTGCTCAACCGGATTGTAACGGGCATGCTTTACGCGCACAAGATGAGGATGTCGGCGGCCATGGCGGATGCCGTTTCCCGCGGGATGGTCACAGACCTTGGGCAGAGTTCGCGCGGCAGCAAGACGGCGCGCTATTTTGTGCTGCGCAACACGCTTGTGCCCGCGATTCTGGTGGAGGTCGGCTTCATTTCGAATCCGCGTGAGGCCACGCTCCTCAAGGACAGTCATTACCGGCAGAAGATTGCGGATGCGATCACACAAAGCTTGATGAGGTATGCGTATGCCACAGGGTTGTGACCGCGCCGTCGGAGTGTTTGATTCGGGCATCGGAGGGCTGACGGTGGCCCAGGAAATCACGCGCCTGTTGCCGGGGGAACAGATCGTTTACTTCGGCGATACGGCCAGGGTTCCTTATGGCACCAAGTCCAAGGAATCCGTCATCCGTTTTTCGCGTGATGATGCCAATGTGCTGTTGCGGTATAATGTCAAAGTGATCGTCATTGCCTGCAATACGGCCACAAGCTGGGCCCTTGGTGTTCTGCGCAAGGAATACAAGCTTCCGGTGATCGGTGTTATCGAGCCCGGGGCGCGGCGGGCCCTTGAGGTGTCCCGCAAAAAACGTATCGGCGTCATTGCCACGCCCTCGACGGTTAACAGCGGGAAGTATGCGCAGACCATCCTCAGGATGGATCCCGGTGCTTTTGTGGCGGCCAGGGCGTGTCCGCTTTTTGTGCCGCTCGTTGAGGAGGGGTGGCTGGATCACAAGGTGACCGAGGCCGTGGCCCGGGAATATCTTTCTTCGTTGCGGGAGGAGGACATTGATACGCTGATTCTGGGGTGCACCCATTACCCGCTGCTCAAGCCGGTCCTTCAAAAAGTGATGGGGCCGGCGGTCACGCTGGTGGATTCGGCGGCCGAGACGGCGCGCGAGGTTAAAAGGATGCTGGAAGCCGAGGGGCTTTTGCGTACAAGCCGGAAGCCGCCGCGACACGAATTCCTGGTTTCCGATGAGCCGGAGCATTTTCGTGTGATTGCCAAACGTTTCCTGGGGCATGACCTGCCTCATGTGAGGAGGGTGGACCATGTTTGAACTGACTGTCCGGGGTGAATTTTCATCCGCGCACTTTTTACGTGATTACAGCGGCCAGTGCCGTAATTTGCACGGGCATACATGGAAAGTCGCGGTCACGGTCAAGGGCAAGACCCTTAACAAGATCGGTGTGATGGCGGACTTTGTGGAACTCAAGGCCCATCTTCAGTCGATCATGTCCCAGCTGGATCATGCCTGCCTGAATGACCTGAAGTATTTCAAAATGCATAATCCGACGACCGAGAATATTGCCCGGTTTATTTATAATGAATATGAGCGGTTGGTCAAGCCCTTGAAGATGGTCCGGGTCCAGGTATGGGAATCCGACCGCGCTGATGTGGTGTATTACGCCCCATGAAGCCCCCGGCCATTGTCCTTTTATCCGGCGGGCTTGATTCTGCCACCACGCTTTATTATGCGCTTTCGAAGGGCTATGCCGTGCGTGCCCTTATTTTCGACTATGGCCAGCGCCATCGACGGGAAGTGACAGCGGCCCGGGCTGTGGCCCGAGCAGCCAAAGTTCCCTTTGAGGTCGTTGGGATCAGCTTGCCCTGGAAGGGCTCGGCGCTCCTGGACAGCCGTGTCAAGGTCCCCTCGGGAGGCGTCAGGAAAGGGATGATACCCCCCACCTATGTTCCCGCGCGTAATATTATTTTTGTGAGCTTTGCGGCTTCTTTTGCCGAGGCTGTGGGGGCGAAGGCGGTTTTTATCGGGGCTAATGCCGTGGATTATTCCGGATATCCGGACTGCCGCCCTGAATTCTTCAAGGCCTTCCAGGGCGCGCTGGACCTCGGCCTCAAGGCCGGTGCGGGACAGCGGCGTGTGCGCATCCTGACGCCCCTGGTGGATCTGAGCAAGGCGGAGATTGTCCGTCTGGGATCCAGGCTGGGAGTTCCTTTGGGCCTGACATGGTCGTGTTATAATGGCGGCCAGAAACCCTGCGGGGTCTGTGACAGTTGTCGTTTACGGTCGCTGGGATTTGCGCAAGCGGGAGTTGCAGACCCGGCGTTAAAGGGAGTTGGTGCATGAAGAAGGCCAGTGTCGTCGAGGTGTTCCGATCCATTCAGGGCGAAGGCAAATATGTCGGCGTTCCCCAGGTATTTATCCGTTTTGCGGGATGCAATCTGAATTGCAAGTGGTGCGACACCTCACACGCGCGCGATATGAATGCGCCGGGCGTACGGCAGTATGCCCCTGAAGACCTCTGGCATGAGATCGAGGATGTGTGGCTCGGGTGTCATTCCGTGGTGTTGACGGGCGGGGAGCCGTTGCTGCAGACGGATTTTCTGAAGGATTTTTTACCCATTTTGCAGGTGCACCGCATCCCGGTCTTCCTTGAAACCAACGGCACTCTTCCCGACGAACTCAAAAAGATCGTTGATGACATTGACATTGTGTCCATGGATGTCAAGCTGCCCAGTTCGACGGGTTTGGCCCCGTTCTGGGACGAGCATGTGCGTTTTCTGCGCACGGCCTGGGGTAAGGATGTTTTTATCAAGATCGTCATTTCCAATAACACGAGCATGGAAGATGTCATCAAGGCGGTGGAAATGATCTCCCAGGGAGATCCCTCTATGCCGCTCTTTCTTCAGCCGAATTCATTCGAGATCGACCAGGGTGTGATGGTCAAGTGTGTCGAATTCCAGAACTACTGCCTGAACTATCTTTCCGACGTGCGTGTTGTGCCGCAAATGCACAAATTCATGAAGATCCAATAACAAGGAACCGTTATGACATCCACCAGTTCTTATGAAGGTTTGCAGAAGAATATCCGCCGCCTGACAACGCCGGAGATCGAGGTTTGGGAGAACCAGTATCCGGAGCGTGATTATACGATCCATCTGGAGATCCCGGAATTTACCTGTATTTGTCCCAAGACGGGCTTGCCTGATTTTGCAGTTATCAAGATCGATTACCGTCCTGCCGCTGTATGCCTGGAACTTAAATCGTTGAAGATGTACACGGTTTTTTACCGTCAGATCGGGATCTTTCACGAACACCTGGTCAACAAGTTCCTGGATGACTGCGTGAAGGCGTCCAGGCCGCGCTGGATGAAGGTCTGTGTGGAAATGAATCCGCGCGGCGGTATTTACACGGCTGTCGAGGCGGAATATAAGGGGAAGAAGAAATGACCCAACGTCATGACGGCCGCGCGCCTAATGAGCTGCGCAAGGTTTCGGTGCAGAAGCATTATCTCAAGCATGCCGAAGGGTCTTGCCTTATTTGCTGTGGTGATACCAAGGTCGTGTGTTCTGCCTCGGTCGAAGAAGGTGTCCCTGCTTTCTTGAAGGGCAAAGGGCAGGGGTGGGTGACTGCGGAATATGGCATGTTGCCGCGTTCGTGCACCCAGCGCATCAGCCGCGAGAAAGGCGGTGGCTCCGGACGGACCCAGGAGATTCAGCGTCTGGTGGGGCGTTCCTTGCGCGCGGTGGTGGATATGAAGCTATTAGGTGAGCGGACGATCAAGATAGATTGTGATGTGATTCAGGGTGACGGCGGTACACGCACGGCTTCCATCACGGGGGCGTATATCGCGCTTGTCCTGGCTGTTCGGAAGCTCCAAAAGGCAAAATTGATTGCTGCCTCGCCGGTCACGGAGCAGATAGCTGCCATCAGTGTAGGCATGCAGGACGGCCGTGCCCTGCTTGACCTGGATTATGCTGAAGATTCAAAGGCGGATGTTGACATGAATGTGGTGATGGTCGGTTCAGGGCGCTTTGTTGAGGTTCAGGGGACGGCGGAAGGCAGGTCCTTTTCCAAAAAGGACATGGATGCCATGCTCGGCCTTGCCGGCAAAGGTATTGCCAGCCTGTTTACGATGCAAAAAAAGGTTTTGGGATAAGGCGGGGGTTTTTCTGATGAAGGCGTTACTGATCGCTACCAAAAATAAAGGCAAGGTTCGCGAGATCGCCGATATGCTGGCCCCTATGGGGATCAGGGTCACTTCGCTCCTGGATCATGCCGGCATGCCCGAGATCATCGAGGACGGCATAACATTCCGTGCCAATGCCGCCAAGAAAGCTGTTGTGATCGCCCGCCATACCGGGTTGGTCGTGATGGGGGAGGATTCCGGGCTTGAAGTGGATGCCTTGGGCGGCAGGCCGGGTGTATATTCGGCACGTTACGCGGGTGAAGGCGCGGACGATGAAGCCAATAATGATCTTTTATTGAAGGAACTTTCCGGTGTCCCGGATGAAAAACGTACAGCGCGTTACCGTTGCGCCATGGCACTGGCAGACAAGGATGCGCTCGTTGATGTGGTTGAAGGCGCGTGTGAGGGACGTATCGCTTCCGTGCGCCGCGGATCAAACGGGTTTGGCTACGACCCTCTTTTTCTCATTCCTTCCCGGCAGAAAACGTTCGGTGAACTCGACCTTGCGGTGAAGCACACCATGAGCCATCGTGCGGATGCCCTGCGGAAATTCCTCAAACTCCTCGAAAATTATCTCGTCCGGACAGAGCATTTCTGATCATTCAAAGATCTTAAGAAATGAGCCGACTGTGTTTTGCAGGGTCTTCTTGATCAGCTGGGGGGCGGTGATGTTGTGTTCGAATTTTGGTGCGGTAAGGGTATTGTAGACGCGGATGTTCACCACCCCCGCCGTGGGGTTGACGAGCGTCAGCGTGCTGTTGGCTGCGCCGGGGACTCCTGGTGTGAGGCGGGGGCTGATATTCAGATCGATGTTCTGGTCGAAATCCACCCAGCCTTCTCCCGCCAGGGTTACGGCCGCGCTCTTTAAGGTCAGGTTGTCGGTCATGACTTTCTGGTCGCGGATCTTAAAAATAGCGTCTGCATCCGTGATGATGATGTCGCCGCCCTGGAACGAGGATGAAAGAATGCCCAGTACCTTGGACAGGATTTCGAGGTCCCACAAGTAGCCCTGCGAGATCGTCATGGATGCCTGTCCTGTGATATGGCGGATATCGCCAAGGACGCCCTTGAGGTTGGCGGTTGTGGACAGAAGGCCCGAGAGATGCTGCTGTTTGAGGGGCGTGTCTTTTTTCAGAAGTTCGAGGTTGACGTTCTCGAATTTGGCTGACGTGTCAAAGGGGAAGACTTTTTCCTTAAGGGCTATAGATGTGACGGCATGCATGGTCCCGCCATAGGGGGAGCCGCTTACAGTCAGGGGATCGATCTTTCCCTCTTTTTGACGGGCCTCCACGGCCAGGTCACTTATCTGGTACCCCATCATATAAAGCGCCGGCGTTTCAATGGATACCGTTGATGTAAGGTCTTGCCATGCCTGTGGTGCACCTTTGACGGCCGCCTTGATCTTAAGGATTCCGGCAAGTTTTAATGCTTCGATCTGCTTGGCTTGTTCAGCCGGGAGCATTTGGGGCAGTTCCCGCAGCGACAGCTTGAAGTCGCCGGTCAAGTCGATTTCCGGCATTTTCCCATCGGGGATAAGGACGGTCCCCTTGAGGTTAAACGTCGAGGTGAAATATTCCCCGGTAAATACATCGAGATGGATTGTGTTGCCTTGCTTGAGGGCCTGAAGGTCGGCGCTGAGGTTGTCGGTCTTGACGGAGGCCTTGATGAAGGGGGCGGCAAAGTCCTGCATATAGCCGTGTGAGGTCCATGTCCTGCCCAAGTAAGTTGCTGTCAGGTTTTTCCATGATAAGGATGGCGCTTTGTATTCAATGATGCCGTTGAGCGCGGAAATTTCCTGTTTCAATGTATTGCTGGCTGCGCGGACATCTTGCAAACGGAGGGTGCCGCTGATTTTTCCGTCTTGTAGATGTCCGAGGGAACCGTCAAAAGAGATGCCGATATCCGCAGTCCCGCTGGCGGAAAGTCCGTATTCCCTGATCATGTCCGGGACGGTCTTTGCCGCCAGGGCCAGATCGACCTGGTCGGCTTTGGCCTTGATGTTCAGGTGTCCTGCGGCCAGGTCCAGGATTTCTCCAGAAAGGCGCACCGGAGTCTTCAGGGTTGTCAGGAAGAAATCTTTTGTTTGGGCGCGGTTGGTTTCGAAGGTGACCAGGCCATGGATATCCTTGACAGCGCCTATCGAGGGAATATTTTCAGCAGATGCGCCGGTGATTTTCAGTGTTCCGGCATAGGTGAAGGGTTTCGCCGCGCGGGGATCCAGGATGATATGGGCGTCAATTTTTGTTTTCCCTTTGACGGAGATCCCCTGAAAGGCCGCGTCGACTTTTTGGAATGAAGCGCACAGGGCGCTTTCTATTTTTCCCCCGGACAGGCTGATGCGTGTTTGAGGGAGACGTATGCTGGTTGTCAGTGTCCCCTGGGGCGTTGACATCTTTATATCGTTGGCGTTGATATCTGCCAGGCCTTTAATGAGCCTGGTGTCACCGCGGATATCCATGTTTTCGAAAATAATATTTCCTGAAACAGCCTGGCTATCAGGGAGTATGGCATAAAATTCGTGCGCTTCGGCTGTGGCGTGCGCTGTCCATGCCGCGGCGTTATGCGTGAGTTCAAGGGTGTGGATATCCAGGTTTGTGGTGAATTTTTGACCGTTCGCGAGGGTGATATCAATTCCTTTGGCGGCCATATCAGCTGTGGCGAGCAGGGCTGTGCCAGTGAAGCGGGTCTTGAGCCTGGGGATGTCCAGATTGTTGAGCCGCAGGGTGATGCCTGCGGGGGTTTCGATGGCAACAGACTGGAGATGCAGGGCGCTTTCCAGGGATATATCATTATTAGTCTGGCGTGCGGTCATGGTGTTGAGCAGGATGTCGCCATGGACCCGTGTACCATCGGCGAGTGACATGTCGATGCCGGGTAAACGGAGGTTCCCCGAGAGGCTGAGTTCGTTGTGCTGCAGGGTTGTTGTCAGGTGCGCATCTTTCAGGGTCAGGGCGTGGATATCGACGGGAAGCGTTGTCGGCAGAAAGCGCAGGTATCGGTCCAGGATGATGTTGGAGGCCTTGATGGTCCCTCGGAAGGTTTTATTCTGAAGTCCTGCAGAGACATTGAATTCAAGGCGGCCTTGGGCTGATGGGATGACCACAGCCCCTGTGATAGTGGCTGTGCCCTGCACGGATAAAGATCCCTGAACGATCGGGATAAGGAATGTTTCACTGAAGGAACCGGCGTTGGCGGTATCGGTAAGGATGACACGGCCATTGGTGAGGGTGAATCCGGTGACGAGGGCGTCCACGGGCGCCGACGATGGTGCGGCGGATGTTGTTGGCGCAGGGATAAGGTCGCTGAAATTCCATCGGTTGATTCCGGTGCGTGCCAGGCGGAGTTCCGCGCCGTCCAGGCGGATGGAGGGAAGGATGATCTTCTTTTTTAGGATCGGCAGCCAGAGCATGCGGGCCGAGGCGCTGTCGGCTTTTAAAAAAACTTTGGAAGGATCGTCTTTATCGGCGATAATGAGCTTGGTGATGACAAACCCGCGCAAGGGGCTGTATTGAAGTGTAGCAAAAGTGACGTTGCGTTGGAGGGCGTCTTGGGCAAGTTTCAGGACAATGGTTCTGGCCTGGACCGGCAGGAGTACTTTATTGATATAGAAAAGACCGGCTGAAAAAACAAAAAAGATGACCGCCAGGATAAAAGCGGCCTTTTTGATGCGCGCGGAAAAGGTTATCGTCATAATTAGAAGAATCCTGCTCCGGCGGGCGGCTTTGAGGCCCGATCCGTCTGCGTCCGGTTTAAATATAAGATAACCGATTCTTTGTAATTCGGCAAGGGGTCATCCGACCAATAAATATTCATTACTAGTATAACTGTATCAATCAAGGAGGAAGGTTATGTCAGTACTCGTTGGTAAACAGGCGCCTGATTTCAAGGCCGTCGCTGTCCAGGAAGACAAGGTGATCGAGGGGTTTACCTTAAGCCAGTTCAGGGGCAAGTATGTGGTGCTCTTTTTTTATCCACTGGATTTTACCTTCGTATGTCCGACCGAGCTCCATGCTTTTGCGCAGAAGCTCGAGGAATTCAAGAAGCGCGATACGGTTGTGGTGGCCGTCAGCGTGGATTCCCATTTCAGCCATCTGGCCTGGCTTAAGATGCCCAAGGTGCGCGGGGGCATTGAAGGGGTGCATTATCCTATTGTGTCCGACATCAACAAGGCCATTTCACGGGATTACGATGTGCTGGTCGAGGGGCAGGGGATCGCGTACCGCGGGCTTTTTCTGATCGATAAAAACGGTGTGGTGCGGCATCAGCTTGTCAATGACCTGCCGCTTGGGCGCAGTGTGGATGAAGCGCTGCGTATGGTTGAGGCGTTGCAGTTCTTCGAGAAGAACGGGGAAGTGTGTCCTGCCAACTGGCGTGCGGGAGATCGTTCTATGAAGCCCAGTCAAAAGGGCCTGGAAGAGTTTTTCGGGAAATAGAGGGCAACTCTTCTCGACATCCTGCAGAAAGTCTGGTATAAATAACGTCTCTTAAGGGTTTTAGTGAGGAAATTCCGGCCCCCCCGGGGCTGGGACTGGCTAAAACCTCGTTGACGGTGATGCTGAGGGTTCAAGTTTTCGAACGGGAAGTGGCGCAGTGACCGAAGCCCCGCGAATAGAAGCGGGGCGAGGAAATCCCGGCCCCCCCGGGGCTGGGACTGGCTAAAACCCCGTTGACGGTGATGCTGAGGGTTCAAGTTTTCGAACGGGAAGTGGCGCAGCTGGCTAGCGCACTTGCTTTGGGAACGAATTAGACTTCTTTTTATCTCTTCTACGCAATTTCAATAAATAAAATATCATCGACGGAATACTTAACAGACAACACTAATGTTGTGTGTTGATGATTTATTATTTTTTGCAATTATTCACTTCAAAGCTCAATCTCTAAGACACCACAAAGACACCAAAATCAAAGCATTGGATATTAAGCGTAGCGTCTTCTATGCTACAATTAAAAGCATTTAAAGGTCTTCAGATTATGAAAATGAGAAAATTTGTATCTCACAACGATATTAGGGCTCAAATTTTAAGACTGCCTAAGGACATTAAGTCAGTAGTCGGAACAAATAGGGCTGTTGTAATTTATTTTGGCAGTGACTCTTCGTCTGTGGGGAAAGTGTTCAATATAGATAAAACAGGAACTTACGTTGGGGGAATTATAAAATTCTTTAGAGCATATGGACTTGTTTCAACGAAAAATGAGTTTTTCCCTAAATACGCTGTTTGGAAGGAATTTAAAAATGGTTTTAATGTTAAGTTTGAATCATAAAAGGATTTAGCTATGAACGGACAAAAAAACGTGCAACTGAAAGACAATTATCTTAGGATGTCTGACGATGAAATTTTGGACAGAGTAGCGGAAGGAAAGAGTAAATACACAGAAGATGCTTATGGGCTGCTCCTGGACGAGGCAAAACGACGTAACATAGAGGATTTAATAAATAAGCCAAAAGAATTAAGACCAAAAGCAAAGATGAGCGAGAACGAGGTTGATAAAGTTCAAATTAAGGGAAAACGTTATATCGGCTGGGGAAGCTTGGTTTTATTGTATGGTCTTATTCGTGCGGTATTAACTGAGGGGTTTGGGGTTGGCAGTAAGAGTTTTGAATTTCATGGCATATTTTCTTTTATTGGGATGCTCGTAGCGTTCACTGTGCCTCTTGGTTTAATAGCATTATTTTTGTTTTGGAAAGGAAAAAAGCTGTTAGCTGATAAGAACGCTTACCGTATTGTTTTTAATCTTTTGCTAACTACTTCAATAATAGGCGTGGTTCTATATATTTATGTTTCTTTGAGGAACTACATAAAATAAATTGAAAAAGAAAGATGAAGAATCATGTCGAAAGTGAAAGGTTTTATGGATGCAACTTTAAGAATGATTTTATTTGTTTGTGTTTTTCTTGGTATCTTTCAAATTCATAAATCATTTGGTGCTGATGATTTCCCGATTGATATTAAAGAAGCAAAGTGTATGGAAAAAGATTATACAACGTCTGGGATGGCTAATTGCACTTATGCGGCACTCTCTGAATGGGAGAAAGAAGTTGTTAAATACAACAAATTGTTAGTCTCGTTGTTAAACGACAAGGACAGAAAGATAGCGAATGATGCGCAGTCAAAATGGGTAATATTCAAAGATGCGGAGTTTAAAAATGCTAGTGCTGTATACGGAAATCTTAAAGGGACAATGTATATAAATGTTCTTGCTAATGTACAGGCAGGAATCGTTAAACAAAGAGCTTTAGACTTAAGAAATTACTACGAGCTGTTAAGAGATGGAGAGCGGTGGGAGTGGTCAAAATAATTATAAAGATTCGGTGGCATATTTAATCTGTTTAAGAGATTAGGCTCAAGGGAAAAGATGTGAAAGGGTGGATGTATTGTATGAGTTTTTTACTTTATATGAGGTGGGCGATTGAATAAACGGCGCTCAAGAAATACAGAATTGATGGCGGAGGCAATTTGTCACTTTATATTTACTCTTGCTGATGACAGTGTTTGTTCTTTAGAGAATAAAGAAGACTTCAAAGAGACTGCTGTTGAGTTTAATAAGTTTCCAAGGCTAAAACGTCTATTTGACATTTATATAATTAGTTTCTGGCAAGCAAGCGTGACTTGTGAATTACATTACGAGCACGATGATTGTCAAGAAATATGCAAAGGAATCGAAGTTGGTTTATACAAATCGCTCGAAGCATATGAAGAAACTAATCAAATTCATGGGCTTTCGCTAAAAGACTTTGTAAAGGGTCAAGAAGAGTTGGTTTCTTTCAAACGGGAATGCACTGTTGGTGAAGAAGCAAGAGTAAGTTTCAAGGTTTTATTAGACATCCTCCTTACCAGAAGGTTCTTTGATTACCAATCCACACTGCCGTTTGATGCATTTTTTGCAGAAAGACTCTCTAGATGCTTTTGGCAGCATGTTTTTGGAAAAGAACGAGAAGAAGACTGGGATATGATTTGTTTAGAAGCTACTTTTGGGCTAATGTTGGCGTCAACAGACTTGGCTCTTTCAGAGTATATTATTAAAATAGAAGAGCAAGTGCTTCCTTCAAGTGGCTCGTCATAATTTTAAGAGGGATGAAAAAAGATGTTAAAAACAAATAAAGTGTTTATTGTGGCTTTATTTCTTTCGATTGTTTTGAATATCATACTTATCGTTTACGATGTAAGGCTGGATGATGATGCGTATTATGTTTTACTTAGAAATCGTTTTACTGGATTAGGTCTTGGCATCGAACTTTGTAATCAGAAGACGACACCACAAAAGCAATGCATGAATGACCACAAAAATAGTTTTGAGATTTGGCATTTTGCTCACACTGTTCATGGGGGCGTTGCAGGGAATCGTTTCTACCCTTCTCTAGAGCAGAAAAATAATCAAATTGTGACACCATCCTTTACTTTCAACAAGCTTCAATACAATCCGACGAGCGACCCTCAAACGTTAAGTTTATCTGATAGTTTAGTGGTTGTGGGTTTTCAAGCTAGAACTGCTGATAGTGTGAGTGTGCCGACATCATTTATTGCATTGGGGAAGAAAAACGGAGAAAAATTCAAGTATCTTCAATATCTAAGTGGCAATGATTACTACTCTAAACTTGAATTACATGACCTTGCTTCTGACGGCATTAGTGAGATATTCTTTTGGTCTACGGGAGGCGCGCATCATCAAGATTTAGACGTATATAAAATTCATAATAAGAAATTGGAGAAGATATTTACGGCTGGAAGTGCGTGTGGTCTAGATGAATTAAAAGATGGTAGAGGTCGTCTTTCAGCAATTAAAATTTATTTTGGTAAGCTTGATGTGCCTGGCTGGTCGTATGCTGATTGTCCAAGCGATAGGTATACTGTTTGGAAATGGGAAAAAGATAAATTCATATTCGATAAGAAACAAAGCAGTGTGAATGAGCAAAGCACAGTTGAATAGGTTCAATACCAGCGGTTAATTTTATCGGGACTAGGAAACAAATGCGTATTGTTGAAGGCTTAGAATTTAAAGATATAAATGAAATAAGCGTATACGTCAAGACACTGATTCAGTCGTATCCTCTCAACGCAGTGTTATTGCCAGAACATTTTATGTTTATGAATAAATTGTTTACTCAGCATCCACTTTATAAAACTAAGTCAGCAGGTGGTGTGTTGGGCATGATTGTTAGGAAGGACGCTCCCAGTATAAAGGTTAATCGAGAGAGACGCTTGCAGATTCAGCGCAGCGACAATGTTCCAACATACTTCTACCCAAGTGAATGTTACGAGAATCTTTTTAAGTTTACGCAGTTATTTTCTTAACTTACAACGAGGTAAAGAAATGAAAGAGACGAAACGTATAATTGACGGTATAGAATTTGAGTCAGCACAGCTTTTGCAGAAGCATGCGCAAGGCATTCTAGACAGATACGATATTGATGCAGAATTATCATCACAAGACTTTAAATTTATGAAGCTGTTGGCTGGGCGTCATATCAAGGGCCCAACTATTAACAGAACGAAAATCAAAGCAATTACTGCTGGCATGAGCCCACGTGCTACTGAAGGTAAGTCTTTTAAGATTGTTTTTGCAAATAAGAGAAAGCCAATCTATATCACGGGTCAAGACTGTGCTGAGAATTGCTTCAAGATGCCTAGCCTTAACCTTTAATGTTTAAGAGAGACAAGGAAACAGTCGTAAGCGTTCTTGGGTGATTGTGGTTTGTGCTAAAAGAGACCCGGGACTTAGCTGATAAGAAAGATGAAAGAATTTATGGTAGATACTGACGACAGTAACGTTGAAGAATTTGAGAGCAGTAAGCTTTGGCGAGGTTTTGACGATAAAACAGGACAGCAACTGTTTACTCAAGTTCCAAATGCTGTAATGACTCAGATTATTTCAGGCGGAATTCTGGGAGCAGTTGAAACAAGAATGATTTTATACATTTGTCGGATGTCTTTTGGTTTTGGGAGTGATGAGACGTGTTACTTGGGAGCTGACGATTTCAAAGATGCAATGGGAATGCAGAAATCGCATTTTTCTAAGTACATTAATAAGCTACTGCAAGACAGAGCTATTTTTCGTGGTAAGGAAGGCGGTGGCAAGTATAAGTATGCGGTCAATCTTCTGTCTTTCGGATGCACAATGAAGCATTACAAAATAGTTGACGCTGGTTACAAATTAAGTGAGAAAGAATACACGTTTGATAACAAAAGTTACACGTTTTGTAACCGCTCAATTTGTAAAAGTGATGAAATCGTGTATAAAACGAGTGGTTTTGACAGCGAGAAAAAGCTCTATATAAAGAAAGATATAAAGTCTAATAAAAAGATAGATAACGTTTCTTCTGGTAGCAGTAGCTCTGTGGGAGCTACTAAAGTAGATTCAACAACAACTACTACTAAGACAAGTCAAGTATCTCTTGATAGTAATGGTCGTTTGAAATCATTGCTTAAGACGTTCGAGGATGAGGTGCTGAATAATCTGACTAAACGCATTCAAATAATGTCTAAGCATATGCACATTGTTAAGGATGCTGGCTTCACTGCTGGAGACATTAGTATTCGTTGGCATGAAATCAGCGGAAAGTATAATCAAGACAAGGGTGAGAAGATATTGAATTATCGGGATTGCTTCAAAGCTGTAAGCGATCACTGAAAAGGGCCCGAACCGGATCATGCTGGGCCCTTGACGAAGAAATTATCACCAGACGGGGCCCAGTCCCCGGAAGTACTCCTGCCGCTCACATCAGTTAGTTAATTCCTTCCATAAATGGCAAGCTTGTCTTGAGGTGTCTATGAGACAAGACAAGAAACTGCCACGATCCAGACGAAAACGGTGCGCATGTTGCGATGCTCTTTTTGATCCGGATCCCCGGACTAAAGGAAAGCAGCGCTATTGCTCCGTATCCACGTGCCAAGAAAAAAGGGCTCAATCTTGAATGTTGAACATAAAAATATAACTCTTTAATAATAAATCTGGTTTGGTGAACCCCGATACGGGGTACAATCCTTTTAATCTGCCAAAA
>Ga0114951_10000522_pt1 | contig 53074 bp, 61 predicted proteins | sample AM7aDNAmetaG_FD_88677 | JGI IMG/M metagenome (GOLD analysis project Ga0114951, IMG submission 88677) | Freshwater microbial communities from Finland to study Microbial Dark Matter (Phase II) - AM7a DNA metaG | ecosystem: Environmental > Aquatic > Freshwater > Lake | place: Finland: Lake Alinen...
AATGCCTTGTTAAATGAGGTCACTGTCAGATTTTTGTCCCATAGAAGAATTGGCATCGGGTTCTGCTGGACGATTGCCTCAGACTGCTTTTGCAGGCGTTCAACCTCGGCCATTTTATTCTCGATTTCAGTGACTTCATTATAAATAATATAAACATTTTTTACCTGCCCTTTCTCATCCAGGAACGGTATAATATTTCGGTTGATGATGTGGGTGCCATTTGTGGCAACAAATGCTGCATGGGCGTGTACAGGTTTTTTCAATGTGAGTGCATCTGAAAGACCCTGCCCCTCGTCGTAGAGGTAATCCAGCATCTTTTTGTCTTTAAAATTCCGGAAGTCCATCCCACGAAGTTTCTCATCAGGAAAATTTACAATCTTACAGAAAGCATCGTTCATGTCAATGATGTTAAACTGAGGATCAATGATGACCTGGGCGACATGACTTTTATCAAACATTGAACGGTAAAGTTTGACTTCTGAATTCAGTCGTTCGTTCTCTTTCTGGCAATCTTCAATATTTTTTTCGCTGACTGTCATGTTCTGCGCCCTCAATTACTATCCATATTTATTTGTGTCTCAAATCTACATGCCGGATCAATGACATTTCCATATTACACTCCAGGGTTATAAGAACTCTATTGCCGGCTTTTATTTCCCAGTGATAACCAGGTTCACAATCCGGACGATATTATCGCACTCGTAATCAGTCCCCTGATCCTTGAAAAATCCAAGAACAGGTTATCTTTTGCGGATACACTCACGTTGAGGAAACATCGAACTGATTATGACAACTATGAAGGTACCTTGTTTACTTTATCTTCAAATGATTGTTTAAAACACAGGTAAGTGATTATCCCGGTTCCGGGAATTCCTCTTGATCATGGGCATAATCATCAGCAGGACAGGAAGATCATGGAAAGGGGACATGTTCGGTATGAAGATGCCACTTCTGACCTGAAAGCACATTGCTGGTTCCTGACGGTACATCCTGGTTGTCCTTCTGTTGAACTTTGTCATGGTCCCGGCCATCATTTTTCATGCGGATATCATTGCTCTTTCCCCCCCTCCATTGCCCTGAACATCTCCGCAACTGCCAGGCCATGTGATGGTCCGTATCCCCCTTCAAGGATGAACGCAAGCGGGCCCCCGGCACATTCGCATAACAGCCGCGTCATCTCGCCAAAATCTGCGGGACAGAGGCCCATATCCCCAAGCGGGTCATCAATAAGACAGTCCTGCCCAGCCGATACGATAATGATATCTGGCTCATATTGTCGCAGTTTTGGGATAATACGATGTTGGAATGCAGCCCGGTATTCATAAGCAGTTGACCCCGGAGGTAACGGGATATTCAGTGTGAACCCCTTACCAGCCCCGGTGCCGGTGTCATCCGGGTTTCCGGTACCGGGGAAATGGTATGCCTGGTGAACAGAGCAGTACAGCACCTGTGGGGAGTCATAAAAAATTTCCTGGGTCCCATTACCGTGATGCACGTCCCAGTCAACAATGGCAACCCTATCACATTGCAAAAGTGCATACGATGCAGCAATTGCGGCATTGTTGAATATACAAAATCCCATCGCATGCCCTGTGTCTGCATGATGCCCCGGAGGCCGGACCAGCGCAAAGCAATGATTGCCTGAAAATACCCGCTGAACTGCGATAATTGCCGAACCAGCCGCCAACCGGGCAATATCGTAGGAGTTACAGGTAATATACGTGTCAGAGTCGAGGTAGAGGCATTCCCCAGGCAGGCATTCCCGACTCCGTTCTGCTACCAGCTCAATATAGTTCTCATCATGGGATCGTGCCAGGTCTTTTTGTGAGGCAATTCCAGGATCAATCACCGGCATATCTTTTGGAATACCCGTCATTGCACATAGCAGCCTTGACTGGGACTCCGGGTGACCGGCACAATCATGTCCGGAAAAGACTGTCCCGGTAACCACCTCACGTGGGAACATTCTTAAATGCCCTATTATCTATCCAACGTAATGAACATTCCGGAGGGCCCAGTGGGAACCATGGTTTTCATCCAAAAAAAGATGGTGAGTCAACGGGTAATCCCGACAGATGCATCAATATCAGGGGCTGTGAGTTTAATGGCCGAATTTATTCGGCAATATATCCGAGTTCCCGAAGACAGTCGGCTATTCGATCCTCCACATCAGGGGAATCCCAATTGATGGTCCGTTCTCTCCTTTCCCAGGCAGATTGTAACTCTTTATCACTGGTATGCAAGGCATAGGTCCCTGTCACGGTTCCGAGGAATTTCCTGTTTTGGGAATACACCCGGAAAACCACGCACCGGTAGAACTTACACTGGGGTGCACTGGTCTTGTGGATGGTACAGACGACCCGCACCCCATCAGGCCGAAGAAATCGACAGGCAGACGGGTATCCCTGAATCCAGGCCCTTTCACGGAAGAGTTCCCGTTTATCCTCGTCAACCATTGCAAAAAAAGGTGTCCCGGTAGAAACAGAACTGCACTCAAATTCAAAAGGACCGATCTCACGTTCAATTTCAATATAATCCCCCATATGCATGCAACACGTGCCACACTGTTTACAATTGAATGCCATTTAAATCGCGGGATCCTCCTTGCAAAATAATATTTTCAGGGATTTTACCCCCGAATACACAATTTTCAGGTTCATATGTACCTCATCATGGACCCTAATACTCACCTGATTGTCTGCCAGATCGCGAACACAAATTCGAGTGCAATGAGAATAATAATAACCCATTCCAGGTTGTTAGAATGCTGGATCCTCACTTCATCAGATAACATGGAGTAGGTCTCCTGGATGACTTCGATCTTCCTACTCACACTGTCACTCCACTGGCGGCTCCGGCTTACCTTGAGTACCATGTCATACACGCGGGCATAATAGACGTCCTCTGTCACTTTGATCAGGTTATTTACCTTTTCGATAATCTCTGATATCTCTGCAGAGGTCCTCATCTGATCAGCCATAATTGCGTGGTACTGCCTGCTCCGGCGGAACCCCGGTAGTTTGTCAGCAAGGTCGATGTCATCGTACATCTTTCCCATCTGGCGTGTCAGTTCACGGTCATAATACCGGAGTTCAAGGACCTGCACGTTCGCAAATTCTATCAGGTCAATAATATCGGTAGGGTTTTCAGGTTCACACAACAGGGCAGAATCCCATGACAGGATGGCCTGGTCATCGGTGCGGTAAGAAAGAGAATTCCGGGTAATTTCCTCGCGCATCTGGGGAGAAATATTGCCACGCTCACCGGTCATCAGGGTGACCGGGTCGATAGCATGGTCAATCCCATCCATTACGTAGATGGTGTAGTCCTCATAAAAATCGAAATCAATAGTCATATCTTTTTGATATGGACGGAGGATATCCCCGATTGTTGTCAGGTATTGCTGGAAAATATCTGCCATGCCATTCTGGCCATAAAAGAGGATCGCGGTATCCACCAGGTCGGTCACCGGGGATACCCTGTTTTCGTACACAAAGCACAGGCTGATCGCCCCGATATCATAGACTTTTGCAATAACACCAAAATCATAGTCCCGGTTGCCCCTGTGTACCTGGACGGTATCCATCCGGAGCATGAGAGGTGGTTCCTCCATCATGATCGATTTGGGCTGGACACGTTGAAAACTGGCACGACCTAAGGAATAATTTGCTGCCAGCGCTTCAGCAAGGGATTTCTCCAGTCGTTCAAGATTAATTTCCCTTCCGATATCATATATCCGGTAATAGCGGCACGAATACATGCGACAATTCCTCCTTTTCCTGTTGACTTGCGAAAGAGTCAACAGTTATCTTAATAGTTATTACTCACTTCAGGTAGATACCAATTTTCGTCAATGTCATGGGAGTAGCGGCTATCCGCGGTCTCACATCGTGTTCTGTATCCTGATATGTCTCCATCCATCGGGTGAAAACAGGTGATACCAAAACGATAGCCGTAACTTCTTTATCCCAGTGAAAAAACCCCTGTTTTTTTTCCTTGGTCCGGCGCCCCCACAAGTAACATATTCCGGATTTTTTACATCACCCGACAAATCCCGGATTGTTCGCAAAATTGCAAGGGTACAGGGCAGTCAGCATCGCACGAGAGGTTCACTGTGAAAAAAGCCTCTGCGGTATGAGAGGTCGCCCCGGAACGTTGACGGGTGTAACAGAAAAAAATCGTTGATACACCTCCTATCGAAACCATTATATCTCAATGAATAATTCCCTAATACAGAGGCAGTCATATGCTTGAAGTTCTGAAATGTAATGTATGCGGAAAAATAGTCATGGTTATCCACAATGGAGCAGGTGTGTCAGTCTGCTGTAACCAGCCGATGGAACTGCAGATTGAAAAGGCGCAAGACCCGGGAACAGAGAAACACCTGCCGATGATAGAAAAGACTGCGAAAGGGATCACGGTGAAAGTCGGGTCAGTTCCTCACCCGATGGAAGGAGAACATTATATTGAATGGATCGAAGTGGCATCAGGTAATTACCTCTATGTTAAGGGCCTTTCGCCGGGTGACACACCGGAAGCGGAATTTCCACTCAGTTCTACTGATGTCAAAGCCCGTTCTTATTGTAATAAACATGGCCTGTGGTCAAATAAACCCAAAAAATATTAAATTTTCTTACATCTCCGGTCTTTCCCACCGGTGTTGAGCATAGTGCGAGATCCTGCCGGGCATCCTTTGATTACCCTCCGATAGGGCTCCTCCTTCTTACCAGGCCTTCAATTCTAATGCCATGCAAGCTGGTTAAGAGAAGCCAGGTACACATGATATCGCGGGCGTGGGTGTTTTCCGACCAGCGTACCAACCAGGTTCTAAAATCGTCACCAGATCTCAGACCCCACCCATTTATCCGGTCATCACTCACTATTTCGTTTAGGTACCTGGCGGAAAGTAGGTGGTGCACTGCTCGAATTGATCCTTGCAATAATCCTGTCAATTGGAATCGGGGTACTCGCCGCAGTCCTCGGAGTCGGAGGGGGGTTCCTGATGGTCCCGGTCTTTACTCTCCTGTTTGGACTTGACCAGAAGATGGCTGTCGGGACGAGTATCGCAGTAATTGTTGCAACATCCTTATCAGGATCGTTCTCTTTCGCCCGACAGGGGAGGATATTCTACAGGGCCGCCATCGTTATGATTATTCCGGGTATGATCGGAGCGGTCATTGGGGGTTATGTCACCACTCTGTTACCCGGATCATGGCTTGCCATGGTCTTCTCCGGGGTAATCATCCTCTTTGCGGTGGCGATGCTTTCCGGTGACCGTACCCTGGTTTTCCCGATAACGATTGGGCCGTCATTTAACGAAGAATGCAGGGACCGGTTTTCCACCTGCGTTACGATGAGGATGTATTACCTTCACCTGGTTTTCTGGGGGACACTATCAGGACTGATCGGTGCCGTGTGTGGCCTTGGGGGCGGGGTTGTCAATGTACCGGCCCTTTTCATTCTCGGTATGCCCATCCATTTTGCCGCTGCCAGTTCGACGTTCATTATCTTTTTTACATCCCTCTCTGGCGCAGCCGTTCATCTTGCACTGGGGCATATTATCCCGTGGCTCGCGCTCATATTTGCCGCAGGTGGTTTTTTCGGAGCTCAGATCGGATCCCGGCTCGTCCCAGGGATCCCGGCGGAATCCTTAAAGAAAATCATTGGCGTAATGTTTATCCTAATCGCAGTGGGCACGATTGTTAAGACGATTTTCTTCTGATTTTTTCGGACAGCCGGTTCAGACTGATCATATAACGATAACCATTCTAACAGGTTATCACTCGCAATTTTGTATTCAAAAGATGTGTGGAGCAGGATTTATCCAGGACATGCACGCGCACTGGTCAGGTACACGGATATGAAGGATCTGGCAAAAAATTATTCGTGGAACATATGGGGAAATCCATTTGCATTTCTCCGCCCGATCCAATAAGGATCCCGCCGTGGTGATTGCAGCAAGATTCATGATTTCAATGTGTGGTATGCCCTCTTTGCCCGGTGAGCGGATCGCCAGGGATTCTTGCCAGAACAATTTCCACTTCAGAACAGTCCTCTACGGCCTGGATGTATGTTTAAATATGGCCCGGTCAGGTCGGGCCCACCTTATGAACGGGTAACCATGACCCCCTGGTAATAATGGCCCAGCCAGACAAATTCCGCTCATCGGGGGACTTCTCATTCGTTTGAACACCTGCCAGACACCACAGATTTTGTGGGAGAAATTCTCCTTAACATTTTTTTAGTGTGACCTGGTGAAGGAACCTTGCAACAAGATTAACCAGGGGCATGTCGTAATTAAATCATGCCAGATTCATTTTTTTCTTCCAATTCTAATACGGGTTCCAGCGGTGGAATCAATAAAAAAAGCTCATTCGTCCTCGTCACCGAATAGTAAATTCTGTTGCCACATCCTGCAATTCCATTGATTTAATTGAATTGGTAGTGGCTGTTCCGGGTGATTGCAAAAAAAAGAATGTTCCTATTTTCTATTCATGATGTATACACCTGCAATGCCCAATGCCAATATAAATGGAACGAGGGTCCCAGGCGACTTTGTCGGCGTTGGCGTGGTTGTTACCGGTGCAGTTGTTGCGGTTGTAACCGGTGTAGTAATAACTGGTGCAGTAGTAGGTAGCGGTGTCGGTATTACATCACGTATGGTGTAGAGATTTACGTTGTCGATATATCCTTCTGCAGCAGTATCGGTATTCCCATAGATCCCGATGGATGAGATCATGAGCCGGTTCAGGGTATGTAATTCCTGCCCGAAACTCACAAAGTATCCCCAGACCAAAGTCTGGTTATTTTTATAACTGACTTTCATATCCGCGTTCATCAGTTCTTTATTGTACTTCAGAATGACATGGTACGTCTCGTTATCGTCAAACCTCGTTGTGGGACCACCATAGGAGTCATGATAACTGCTCACTTCTGCCAGGTTATTGTTCTGGGTGATCACCTGGAGCCACATCAGCTTCCCATTTTTCTTGTTGGTAAATTTTGACAGAACATTCGTACCACGGGAAATATCCATCTCGCCACTACCCATACCGAACTGGAATGAGAGTTCAGGGTCGGTCCTTACCGGGTAAAAATCGTATTCAAGCGTGAAAGATTCTTCATCATAATCCAAGGGGACAAATGCGTAGCCTCCGGTACCGGGCTGAATTAGATAGTGGTACATTTCCTTTGAAGGATCCCAATAATAGCGGGTTGGATTATTCGTCTGCCATAAAGGGTTTGTTGTGAAGTTGGTCGAATAGATGATTACTTTCTCTGTTGACGCGGATGGAGAAGGTGTATCCGCGGCAGATACAGGGAAGGTCAGGACCATCCCAAAGATAATAAGTACGAATGTAATTGCAAACAATCTGTTCTTCATGGATTTTGACCTCCGGCCAGCGTGAGTATCGAACTCCCGGGTATACAGGGAAACCAGTTGCCAGCGCATTGGGGCAACAGGGAGCTTTGCCAGCACCGGGATATGTCGTTGTTCTTATTGAGACGACATTTCCCATATGCGTATTGGATGCAACCTTTTGTCGTATAACTATTTCGGAACAGGAATCAGTGAAATGGCGGCGACCGCGATTCTCTCATCAGAACGCCCGACTACATCCCTTCTGAATGGCGGTTAAATTTAAAAAATACTCACCGGATCCTCTTACACCAGTTACCCATATTTTTCTTATTGCGATAGATTGACCGCATTATGTCAGCTTCCAGGACTCAGCCCCACCTTTATAGAACACAGATCCGATCGATTTTGAAAAGACCATTCTGCCGGTTGAGTCGGGTTTGAAATTCCTGATAACGACCTGCTGCCCTGGGCTGATAAGTCTCCTCTGCCCATCCGCAAAGAACACCGTTGTACTGTCTCCTGCAGGGATGATCAGCGTTATTGATGAACGGTAATTACTGTATCCCGTGATACCGATGTCATTAACAATTCCTTTACTGGCAAGGACTCCATTAACATACAAGTCCACCTGGTTAAAGCTGAATCCGGTGATAGCAGAAGAGGACCCATCAATCGCCCCCGGTGAAGGGTCCATGATAACAAGCTGAATGTCATCACCGGATACAAACCTGAAAATTTTACCTCCTATTTTGACCCACGAGTCAGCAGAGGTAACCGTGCAGGCGATATAACCTTCAGGAGCGAGATAACCAGAATTACTTCCATAGATATACACATCGTGGCTGGAGGGGGTCGTTGCGGAAATATATGAATTCTGGATCCGCGTGTCAGCGCCATAGGAATTTGCAACGGTGAGAGTCACGGTGTAGGATCCTCCTGATGAATAGAAATGTGTCGGATTTGCATTGGCAGACATCATACCATCACCGAAGTCCCATGACCATGCCACAGGTTGCCCTGTTGAGAGGTCAGTAAAATGGACTTCCAACGGCGCAGGGCCGTTACGGGGAGACGCAACAAAATTTGCTACCGGTGCAATACCCGCCGAGATATACCCGGGAAGGCTCTTTTTATCAGACCCGAATTTATTTTCCACCACGAGACTTACAGTATAACTGCCGGGAGTGGAATATCTGTGAACCGGTGTCCTTTCTGTTGATAAACTCCCATCCCCAAAATTCCAGGTCCATTTCTGGGGGATCCCCATTGAGTTGTCGGTAAACTGCACATCGAGCGGGAGCTGCCCCGAGGTAGGAACAGCCACGAAATCTGCCCGTGGTGGCGAAGGAGTCACCTGTGGGACGACCATTGTGATAGGAATGAACCCTGGAGTTTCAGATATCCCGGTTGGTATCGTTACTACCGGTGTTACACCGGATCCCGCGGTCTGTGTGATGGATGGGAAAACCGTTGGTGCAGGAGTCAATGTGGGGGTAATCGGCGCAGGAGCGCCACCCTGCAATTGCTGGGAGACGACGACGGTCTCCTTCTGACCATTTCTGTAGATTACCTGAACTAAATTGGGGCTGGTGCTACCGGTATACTGGACTTTTATCGTCTTTCCGGCAGTCCATGGCCAATCCTGCGAGTGAAGCAGTGAAACGTCGCTGTCAGGGATATCTTCCCCGTTTATCCTGATCAGAAGGCGATCCTTTGGAAACTGGTCCCCCCCGTCATGGTAGAGATACACCACATTCCCTGATGCCTCAACCGTTGCATTCAAATGTGGGATTTTATCAGGGCTGGACGAAAAAAATATCATTACTCCCACCGCAGCGACAATTAAAATGATTGATATCACGATGACAATGATCGAGGTCCTTGATAACGCCTCATCAGTATTCATAGTCCCTTACCTACCGGCACCCAACAGAAGGTATCATTTCCTGAAGCCCCGCCGGGATTTAAGTAGTGAATCTTCTAATTTGAGGAGATATGAAAGTATCTCAGAGCCCGGATCCCGGATGAACGACCATGTCAAGCCCGCGAACCGGTGACATTCCCTAAAAAATTATTGCGCCGGACCGGTTATACCGATGTTCTGTTCTCCAGTTGTCTGATCTGTGTGAGAGGGGATGCCTTTTCAAAAAATGACCTGATAAAATCGGTAAAGTCCTCATCCAGACAGTCGAGGCCGGATTTAACGGTCAGAGAACCAGAGAGTGCCGCTTTCACATGGCGCCCGAGACCGACATCCAGGAGGCTGGGAGAGATGAGAAGATCCCCGGCATTACAATAGCGCCGTGCCAGTTCAACAACATATATCCCGTTTTCGATATATGGACCCGAAAAAATTCTTCCTTCCTCCATCCCCCGGATATATTTCTCAGAGAACTGCCTCGCATTTTCACGTGCCCACAATGGCGGACCGAAATGACGAGTTACGGGTGGTAATGAACCGGTGACCAATTCGAACAGCAGTATACAACGGTCTGCGTGCATGCAATAGGCAGCACGGTTTACAACAAATTCATGCCGGGTGAGGAGTGCGGAAATCGCATCAAGGCTTTTACGGAGCTGGGGGACGACAATCTCCTCGATGTACGGTGGTGTCTGAAAGGTTATTGTATAGAGTGTTGTTTTCCGTTTTTCAATCAACATCGCTACGGATTCCCCGGAACCTGAAGCTGGCACAGGGAGGGAAAAAAATTCCACACCGGGCCGTTCGAGATAACCCCGGCACAACTCGATAAATTCGCACATGCGGGTGAGTGATACAGAGGCCGACACATTTCTCCGGGGATCCACAGGGTCTACCACGACCAGTGGTTCATGAAATGTCTTTGTCCGGTGGTCTGAACTATCAATCAGGACTCCGGGCCACCAGTCCTGGGCAGCTGAAATAAGCGGAATAAAACCCCCGTAATGGTCCACAAGGAGTTCACAAAGGTACCCTGAGAACCCTTCTGTCATCTGGTCTGAACCATAAATCCCCCCACTTTTCGCAAATTGTTTCAGGAGCAGTACATCATCGATAAGGTTGCGGATCCGGTCTTTTATGTATCGCGTGTGGAAGGGCGTCCGGTCCACCGCACTCTGGATCGCTGCCGCATCATGTACCGCGTAACAGGGGACTATGTCTACATCCAGACCATCGATAATCGCATTGATATACGGATGTTCTGCATATTTTTCCCGGCTGGTACCTCCCGCAGATTCCACAACTCTCCTGGCGAGGGCAAGTCCCTCTGCTTCCAGCGCTTCCCTTGGGAGATCCGGCGGAAACAGCATAAAAATATCAAGGTCACGGTCGCCCCGGATCCATGTATCACGCGCAACAGATCCAACGATCATCCCGGTCGCGCTGCCGCTCTGGTTAACGGAATTGATGAGCCTGCCGGCTATCGCATGAATATGAGTACGTTCATCCGCCTGTGGACGAATCCGATCGAGCACTGATAGTTCAAGTGCTGATCTTGTTACCACACAACCTCCATCATCGTATCATAGAATGGGCCATTTGGTGTGAGGGTGCTCCGTTTCAAAGTAAATCCTGAAATACGGCATTCTCCAAGTGTTTTTGAAATGTATGGGCGGACTGCCTGCATCAGGGAGGGGTCAGACTCTTTTATTCTGGCGATAGTCGCATGGGGTGTGAAACCACGCTGTTCCCGTGGGAATCCGGTAACAGCGAGTGCCGTTTCGACCTGTTCAAAGAGACTCCTGCATCCACCCCGGTCCTCTACTAACCCCCATACAACGCGGGGGTTTTTAGGGTTATTTGTGGAAATACCCGTAATTGTGATATCAAAGGGTTCACATCTGATATCTATGAGCGCTTCGCTCACCTGGTCAACCCGGGTTGCTTCGACTTCCCCCAGAAATTTTAGTGTTATATGAATAAGGGAAGGGTCAACAAGATTAAGTCGTGCCCTGCTCTGCCTGATCACATCCTGAACTTCCCGCATCTTCTCCCGTATATCCGGTGGCAAGTCAATTGCCACAAATATTCTGACGATGATGTCTTCCTCCTTTCACCTGCGATGGTAGTACCTTTGTGTCAGGTAATGGAAATAATTAATTTCGTCCTGGTATCCCGCCGCACACTGCAGGGAGACAGAAAAGCCGATCAAGGATTACGATTCACCAAAGGAGTATCCAGGGAACAAAAAAACGAACTGCGGCGCAAATCAGCTCCGATGCCTGCCGGGTCACATGCTGATGCAGGACAATTTTTAGACTATAGGAGATATAGAACACTTTTTTAAAATCAAGCACTATTGTACGTGAGATAAAGGGGGTGATATATTGGTAGATTCACCGCAACTGACCATTTATACACTTGAGCTGTGTCCCAACTGCGAACTGTTGAAAGAATATTTAACAGGCGCCGGCCTCGCATTCCAGGAGAGGGACATGTCCACGGCAGAGTCGATGACGGAACTCCGTGTTAATGGAATATTTGTCAGCGAGGCCCCAGTCCTCCAGAAGGGTGACCACTTCCTTACATCCATTGAACTATTTTTTGGGGGAAATGTCAGGGAAGAGAATGTCACGCAACTACTTCGAGGTACATAATGCCGAAGCGCGATACCCGCCAGAAGACCCTTGATGGCATATTCATCCCCCTGTTACCACCCGTCCGAACCTCGGACGGGCACATCATCGAATGGGATCGTGAGCGGATCGTCCGCCAGATAATCGAGGAGACCCGTCTTGTGGAGACATTTTATGGTTACACGAGCGCGGATGAGGAGCTGGCAAGGGAGATCGCGCTATCGGTGGAACGCAGGATTCTAACGATGGGACTACAATCCCTTTCGGGACCGTTGATCCGTGAAATTATGAATATCTCGCTCCTTGAACGGGGACTTGTACAGTACCGGAATGTCTGTACAAGGGTAGGTACCCCGGTATATGATGCACACCTGATCGATGTGGGGCGGGGATTTGAGGCCAAAGACAATGCCAACCTCCAGGAAAACGCGGAGACTTCACATAAGAAGAAGGCGGACAAGATCAGCAAGGAACAGTATCTCCTCCAGTTGCCGCCTGACCTTGCGGACCATCACCTGAGAGGAGATATTCATATCCATGACCTCGAGTATTTCGGGACACGCCCGTTCTGCCAGGACTGGGATCTCCGGTACTTCTTTTACTACGGGCTTATGCCCGACGGAAATGGTACGAAAGCATCCGTCGCCGGACCGGCAAAGCGCGCAGAAGTTGCGGTGCTCCACGCGGTCAAGGCACTCGGCAGCGCCCAGACGAATTTTGCAGGCGGACAGGGCTATTACAATTTCTTAACATTCCTTGCGCCTTACTTCGAAGGTATGCCCTATCGGGAGATCATGCAGATGATGCAGATGTTTGTCTACGAGATGACCCAGATGATGGTTGCGCGTGGGGGACAACTGGTATTTTCGTCTGTCCAGTTATGCCCGGGTGTACCCGCACTCTGGAAAGACAAGCCCTGTGTCTACAAGGGAAAGATTTGGGACGGAAAATCTGCTCCTAAACGCACCTACCACGAATTTGAACGCGAAGTGCGGCTCCTCTTCAAGGCACTGATGGAAGTGATGCTGGAAGGGGACTCCTGGGGAAAGCCCTTTTCTTTCCCAAAACCCGAGATCAGCATCGAGCCTGAATTCATGAAGGAGATGACTGAATATAATGAGGCTCACCCCGAACTCCCTACCTACAGTGACCTCTACCTTCTCACGTTTGAGCTCGCCTCGAAATTCGGAACACCCTATTATGATAACCAGATACCCGGGTACCGTGGCGCCGGAAAAGGTATATCGTGTTACCAGTGCTGTGCGTACCAGTTCTCCTGCGTGGCGGAAAATGACTCTGATTTTGATAAGAAGTTGTATTTCGAGGAGGGGCGTCATTTTTCGATGGGTTCCTGGCAGGTTGTTTCCTTAAACTGCCCCCGCGCTGCGTATAAGGCTCAGGGGGATGACGGGAGACTCTTTTCTGAACTCCGCCTAATGATGGATGTGGCCGTTGAAGTCTTCAATATCAAGCGGCGATGGCTTGAAATTATCCGGGCACATGGAAGGATGCCATTTGCCATGCAGAGGCCAAAAGACCCGGTAACGGGTGAACGGGGTGCTATTGCTGTTGATCTCGAGGGTCTTGTCTACACGATTGGCATTGTCGGCGTCAATGAGATGGTACAGGCCCATACCGGATCGCAACTGCATGAATCGAAAGAGGCATTCAAACTCGCAGTACGGGCAATGACCGAAATGGAATTTTATGCCAGGGAGCTCTCAATCAAACATTCGATGACCATCGCACTCGCAAGGACACCTGCCGAGACAACCGGGCAGCGTTTCGCTGTCTCTGACCTGCTCAACAAAGACTTCCGCGAAATGGCAAAACGCGTGGCCAAGGGTGACCTGGAGGGTTCACTGGACATGATTGGGACGACCCGGGACCTCCCGGTCTATTATACAAATGGTACTCATGTGGCCCCCGGCGCGAGGATTACACTCACACAGCGGGCAGAAATTGAGCATGTTTTCTTCCCGATTGTTGACGGGGGAAATATCTTCCATATCTGGCTGGGTGAATCGAGACCTGACCCCCGGGGCCTGATGGACATGGCGATGAAACTGTGTCGAAGCACCCAGATCGGGTATTTCGCTTTCACAAGGGACCTTACCGTCTCACTCCGCCAATTCCATGAATATGATCGAAAAGAGCGGAAAATTACGGATTGGGCAACGACAGAAGCCCACGTAACGGTCTGAATTGTTCCTGAGGCAAAAGCCCGAAAATTTTCCCGTTTCCATGGCATTACGCCTGTTCAATCTCCTGAGTTCAGCCGGATTGATTCAGCGGGTGTCCGTTGAAGCGGTTTTCTTTATCAGCACGACGTCCATTACTCCGTGCCTGACCATGTAAAAACTGTGGATAACATCAATCCGCACAGGGAGCGGGATCCTTGCATCGAGGTCATCGACACATATCCGTACCGAATCAGGATCAATATCTGCATACGGGGCATTTTTTATATCCGGGGGCAGTTGCGTGGTAATAAATATCTGTTTGTCGGATTCGATGATTTCATACCTGATCTCCCGGGGGTCTCCCTGCATATCCTGGAATGGTGGGGGGACCCCATGATTTCCCCCGGCAACGATCGTGCAACCGATAAACATCGCATGCTCCTCATCGGGCATGTCATTTATGATATCCTCTACCAGTTGTGCGAGTGATTTGAGAAACTCTTCATACGGATTTTCTTTATCAGGCATACACATCACTGATGCGGTACTGCGGACCTTCCTGTTCAACGATACCACGGGTCACCAGGCCCTGGACTGCCTGGAGAACCTCGGTCTCATCTTTCCCCATCAGCTCGGCAAGGTCCGGGAGTGTAAGAGGGTAATGAGAAAGCGCAATCACCAGATCGAGTTCCATCTCATTTCGAAGAATGTTTTGTCCTTTTTTTCCTATTTCCCGTGCCTGATCCTCGATGTCATGGTCGAGGTGCCCGACCATGGTAACGAGCTCGTCCCTGGATTGCACCATCTTCTGAAGAGTAAGGAGGGCCCGCCAGAACTCGGTCCTGGCGCCACTGCCCCTTGACATATCAGAAATTTCCTGCTTTTCGAGGCTGACGACAATGCTGATATCATGGGAAAGAAAATAGTATTTTCGTCGCTTTTCATCTGTCCTGAATGCGAGGATCTGTTCCCGTTCCATCATCTGAAGATGGTCAATGACGGCTTTAGGGGAGAGGGTAAGCCTCTCGGAGATCTCCGTGACAAAACATGGTTTCTCCCGGAGAAGCTCAATGATCCGCCTTCTGTTTCTGTTACCAAGGATATCAAGAAGGCGGGCATTTTCGATACTGTTCAGCATTGGTAACCTTTTGTAAGTCCTTCTAATATTTACAACAGCTTATCGTCCCTGCCTGGACATCTTATTGCTAAAATGATAAAAAAATGTGATGTTCTGTATCAGTCATTAACCCGGTAATTGGGTGCTTCATCGGTGATCAGGATATTGTGGGGGTGACTCTCGAAATGTCCGGCCGGGGTAATCCTGACCAGGCGGGCCTTTTCATGCATGTCCCGGATATTCGTCGATCCGGTGTAACCCATGGCCGATTTCAATCCACCCACAAGCTGGTAGATGACATCAGCAACATTGCCCACATAGGGGGTGACCCCTTCCACGCCTTCGGGGACAAATTTTGTCCTCCCGATATCCTTTGGCTGGAAGTACCGGTCACTGGAGACGCCCGAGCTCATCACGCCGAGAGAACCCATACCACGGTACTGCTTATACCGCCGTCCCTTAATGGTGATGACCTTTCCAGGGGCTTCATCGGTCCCGGCAAACATGCTCCCCATCATAACTGAATCTGCCCCTGCGGCAATCGCCTTCGCAACGTCTCCACTATACCTGACACCCCCGTCAGCAATCACCGGAACATCCGACAGCCTGGCAACATCTGCCACTTCTGCAATCGCAGTGACCTGCGGCACCCCTACCCCTGCGACAATCCGCGTCGTGCATATTGACCCGGGACCAATACCTACTTTCAGGCCGTTGACGTGGTCAACGAGCTCACGTGCTGCTTGTGCGGTAGCAATATTTCCGGCGACCACATCAGCCGTTGCACTGCCCTTAATATTTTTCACTGCGGCAACAACTTTCATGTTATGGCCATGGGCACAGTCGACGACCAATGCATCTGCACCGGCTTCATCGAGCAGCATCGCCCTGTTAAAATCAAATGGACCAACTGCGGCAGCGACACGAAGGTTACCTTTACGATCCCGTGTCGCTTTTGGGTACTGACGCTTTTCAAGGATATCCTGCATCGTAATAATCCCGATCAGGTTTCCCTTTTCATCAACAACCGGAAGCCGCTCAACCTTGTTTGTATACATGGTCTCAAGTGCCCGGTCCATGGTAATATCGACATCCGCAGTGATCGTATCCCGTGTCATGATCGCCTGTATCCGCTCGGTACCACGTTTTGATGCGATCGCCCGGACATCGCGCCTGCTTACAATACCGATAATTTTTCCGTCCTCGGTCACCGGCACTCCTCCGATCCGATGCTCATTCATGAGGCGTTCGACATCGGCAACCGTTGAATCGGGACCCACGGTAAGCACTTTCCGCTCAATCAGTTCTTCCGCCTGTTTCACGGCCCGGACTTCCAGGACCTCCTGTTCAGGCATCATATTCCGGTGAATGACCCCGATACCACCCTCATGTGCCAGCACAATTGCCATCGTCGACTCGGTCACCGAGTCCATGGCCGCACTGACAAGCGGGACATTAAGGGGGATATTCGTGGAGAAACGCGAGGATACGACCGTCTGGTCAGGATCAGTATAGGACTCCGCCGGGACCAGGAGGACATCATCAAAGGTTAGAGCGAGCGTCGCTGCTGTTAGTTTTTCAACAAACATTCACTTCACCATCGCTATCAGTTTCTGGACCAGGTCTTCACGAATCGAAGCGTTCCGGTCGCCACCGCAGACCATACCCCGGACCCCGATGATATCAGGGTTGATCCGTTTTAACACGGGAACATCCTCCATTTTCAATGCGCCGGCAATTGCGGTGCCGATTCCCAGGTCATGATTTTTCCAGGTAAAGCGGGTCAGGGTAGCCTCATCCATAAAATCAAAGGTGCTCTTCCCATCCTTGATCCCGGTGTCGATCATCGCGAGATCAGCACCTGCTTCTGCAACGAGGGGCGCCATATCAAACGGGGAGATACTCCCAAGCCGCAGGTAATCTGAATATGCAGATATCACGACACGTTTTTGGGGAAACTCATCTTTCACCGCTTTCACCACGGACTCAATCAGGTCTGATGCCTTCTCTATCCCGTCAAACATCAACCCTATCTTGATATAGTCCGCTCCTGAACAGGCAGCTCCATAGGCAGCGAGGCTCGCACCACCAGGTTTATAATCAAAATCGCCAATCGCTGCACTCACCGGTTTGGTTGAGAGAGATTTGATCTCCCTGATCACCCAGGGAAAGTTCGCCCCGAGGGAGCCTTCAGAAGGCTTTTTTACGTCAATAATATCAGCGGCAAAAGACTTCCGGGCTTCCGGAATATCACGCGGGCTGACCAGTAATTGCATAGAGTTTAATGATCTTTTATCCTAATAGTGATTGCGTTGTGGCATGGAACTTGTTCTCGCAATGGATTTAAAGGGGGGACTCGTTGTCCATGGTGAGCGTGGTGACCGGTTAAACTATCGCCCGCTTACCTGGGGTGCCTCACCTGTGGCAGACCCTGAGGAGTTTATCCTCCATATCAGGCCCCGGTCAATTTATATTGCCGATCTCGACAGGATAATGGGGACAGGTTCACATGACGCCACAATCACCCGGTGCAACACGCGGGTCTCCCATTGCTATGCGGACAGGGGGTGCCGGGGCCCGGAAGACCTGCTCAGGCTGCGCCATTTTGAGAATGTGATCGGGACAGAAACCGCGGGTGACGATCTCGCGGGTTATAAATTCGGGTATCTTAGTCTCGACATAAAAGAAAGAAAGGTCATCCCGTCAGGCATTGATCCGGTAGAATATCTCACCTCTGTAAATGAATTATCCTTTGATGGCTGTATCGTGCTTGATATCAGCGGGGTCGGTACGGCAAGGGGATTGGACAAAGAACTGCTGGAACAGATGAGAGACGCCTATGCGGGGAAGCTCCTCTGGGGTGGAGGCGTTGCCTCGTCAGAAGACCTTGAAATGCTGAATGATAGTGGATTTGACGGTGCAATTATTGCGACAGCACTTCATACCAATACCATCCCCGTTGAAATGATCAGGAGAGGATTATTCTGTTAATCACGATTGAAGGAATCGATGGCAGCGGTAAGAGCAGCCTCGTTTCATCGCTCGTTGGATCTCTTTCCGATCTATCACCCGTGATGACCTGCGAACCTGGAAACACATGGGTGGGAGCATCGGTGCGGCGTGCAATCGCCGAGGAGATTGATCCGGTCGCAGAGGCACTCCTGTTTGTAGCTGACCATGCGGTGCACCTGGCTACCGTGGTACGACCGGCACTGGAAAAAAACCAGCTCGTCATATCAGACCGCTTCACAGACAGCAGGTATGCCTACCAGCAGGGGACACTTCAGGGGTTGCTGCCTGACCCCCTTGCATGGTTAAGGCAGGTACATCACGGGTGGACGATTGCACCAGACCTGACGTTTCTGCTGGTCCTCCCTGTAGAAGTGGCGCTCATCCGTTGTTCAGGACGGGCAGAACGCGAACATTTCGAACATACTACCTTTCTTAGAGGAGTACAGGACAATTATCTGGCTCTTGCACGGGAAGACCCCGCACGGTTCATTCTTGTCGACGCGGAAAAAGGAGAAGAAGAAATTCAGCAGTTTGTGGCCGGTGCTATCAGGTCGGCCGCTGCACGGTCACGATCACATCGCCAACATTGACCACGTCCACCTTCTGCCCTCCGACCATGTAGGCAAATTTCGGCAAAAATGCGCCTGTCGGAACGGTAATTTCATCTCCACCCACCAATATCGTGGACGGCGGGCTGATCAGCTGGTCTTTTGGAAGCGCCCTGACTGCATCCATGAACCCCTTTGCCTGTTTCCTGAGTGCAGGTCCGATGACTCCAAGGTTGAACTGCACATCGCATACGACCTGTTCGAGGTGGGCCCGATCATTGCTCCAGTGGACTTCGGCATTGAGTGTCCGGGCCGCATCACCGGCATCATCGATACTGCTGGTTCCGGAATAGACCGTTACCTTTCCGAGAGGGGCATTCAGCGCAAGGCCTTGTTCGTGTTTGTAGCGTCTCAATTCAGAGACAACCGAAACGATGAGGTCACCTTCCCTGAGTGCCTCCGCATCTGCATAAGAAAATTTTGTCCATTCCTGTTTGTGGACGCTATTCGAAGACAGGTAGGAATAACACTCTTCAGCGAAGTAGGGGGTAAACGGAGCAAGCATCCGGCATAGCGAGTCAAAGGTAGTCCGGAGCGCGAGGCAGGCACTCTCGCGATCTGCTCCACCCATGTACAACCGGCCTTTCGCAAGCTCAATGTACTCGTCAGCCAGCACTTCCCATGCAAATTCCCTGATGGTTTTTAATGCACGATCAAACTGGAAATGGTCCATCGCATCCGTCACATCAGCGATCGTATCCGAAAGTTTTCCAAGGAGCCAGCGATCGATCAGGACTGCGACTTTTGCGTCGGGCCCGATCGGTTCCTTTTCGATCTGCAGGAGAGAGAAACGGGCAATATTCCACATTTTTGTCTGGAAACGCGATGCAGACACGACATCATTCCAGTTGAACATGATATCAGAACCAGTCGCAGCTCCCATCGCCCCCCATTGACGGAGCGCATCTGCACCGTACTTGTCGACTATTTCAAAGGGCTCGATGATGTTTCCGCGGCTCTTGCTCATCTTGAACCCGTCTTCACCGAGCACCATGCCATTGACGAGGATCTGTTCCCATGGCCGCTCCCCGGTGAGGGCGACCGATCGTAGAATCGTATAGAATGCCCAGGTTCTGATAATATCATGGCCCTGTGGCCTGATCTGGGCAGGGAACCAGGGTGGCGTACCGGACCCGTCCCATCCAGTTACATTGAGGACTGAAATCGACGAGTCCATCCAGGTATCGAGCACATCTTCTTCTCCTGAGAATTCTGTTGACCCGCATTTTTTGCAGGGATGGGCAGGCTTTATGCAGGTAGGGTCAACAGGAAGGTCTGATTCATCGGGAACTGCGATTTCCCCACACGAACGGCAGAACCAGACCGGTATAGGGGTGGCGAAAATCCGTTGACGTGAGATACACCAGTCCCACTCCATCTGGCCTACCCAGTTCTCCATCCGGAGTAACATGTGCCCGGGGTTCCAGTCAACTTCATGCGCTGCCTTCGAAATTTCATCCGGGTGGATCTTCACAAACCACTGTCGCTCGCTCATGATCTCGATCGGAGTTTTACACCGCCAGCAGGCTCCCACGCGCTGCTCGAGCGGCTCCTGCCGGTAGAGAATCTCACTGGTTTTCATATCAGAGAGGATCGCCTCCCTGCAGTCAGATGAGGTCATACCCTCGTACTTCCCGGCAATTGCAGTCATTCTGCCTTTCCTGTCGATTGCCTTCCGGAGTGCAAGTTTGTGTTGTTTCCACCAGTGGACATCCTGTTTATCCCCGAATGTACAGATCATCACCGCCCCGGAACCAAACGTGGGATCTACGGCTTCATCAACCACGACTGGTACTTCGTGACCAAACAGGGGGACATGAAGGGAGGTATGCCAGGTACTCTTATAACGCTCGTCCTCCGGATGCACCGCTACGGCGACACAGGCAGCCAGGAGTTCAGGCCGGGTGGTCGCTATCTCGATCCCATCGAAATCAAAGAAATTCAGGCGCGTCTCCCTGGCTTCGTATGAGACTTCAGCAAAGGCAATTGCTGTCTCGCATCTGGTACAAAAATTGACAGGATGTTCACTCTGGTAGATATATCCGGAGGAAAGCATCCTGAGAAACGAGAGCTGTGTCTTTTTGTAATAGGCCGGCATCATCGTGATGTATTCATTCGACCAGTCGACCGAGAAACCCATCCTACGCAGGGTTGTTCTCATTTTCGCGATATTTGCAAGCGTTAAATCCCGGCACATCGTACGGAATTCTTCCCTTGAGACGTCATTTTTTGTAATCCCGTGTGTTTCCTCAACTTTCACCTCGGTCGGGAGACCATGGCAATCCCACCCCTGGGGAAACATCACATTATAGCCGTTCATCCGTTTATAGCGAGCGATAAAATCGATATAACACCAGTTCAGTGCATTCCCGATGTGAAAATTACCGGTCGGGTACGGCGGCGGCGTATCAATAACAAACCGGGGTTTCTTTGAATCTTTATCAAAATAATTATCTTCATCACGCCACGTATTCTGCCACCGTAGCTCTACTTCGGCATAATTATACGTTTTCGGGAGTTCAGGTGCTGACATCTCCCAATTATCTGTCTTTTTATCACATATAGTAATCGAATAGAGAGAAAGAATATTCTAAAAACAACGTAATTTTCTCATGGTGCAGATTTTTTCGATTTGTTCCCGAGAAGAAAACTCTAATGCCATCCGGTAGAATAGTTGAACAATGATGAACAAGCTCGGCGAACGGCTCGCCGCAGTCATCGCCATCGGCTGCATTGTAGTGGCACCATTCGTTCAGTCCACACCCTGGCTCTGGTTTTTCGCAATTATTGTTACTCTTTTATCCCTAATCCTACTCCTGATACAGAAAACCAGGTTTTTTTCATTATCAATCATCGCCTTGGCGATCTTTTTCGCCATCGGGCTGATCCCTCCTTTCATATTTGCCTTAACCCTTGCCTTTGTCGTTATTGGTGAACTGGTATTCAGGTCTGTCAATGAAAATGTTAGGTCATATTTTGCGTATGCGGTGGTCGCTGCCGCAAGCGCCGTCCTGATCACCCTGTATTACCAGACCCTGAACCTCCTGCAACCGGCCCCCCTTACCGTGCTCCTGGGAACTATCGTTGCGGTTCTTTTAAAAGCGATCCTCGGCGATCGCGATGATGCACTTATGGTTGAGACCCTCGGTATTTCGATGACGATGCTCCTCTTCAACGACCTGAATTACCAGGTGAGCGTGACCCTGATCTCAGTGGCGGTACTCATCGCATTCAGTTTTGGCTATTTCGCCTATCGTTTTAAAACGGCAGACCTTTCGGGTCTGTTTTCAGCGGCATTGCTGGGGATTCTCCTGATCGTATTTGCAGACGTGCGCTGGTTCATCATCATGCTGGCATTTTTCATCGCAGGATCAGCCTGCACCCGTTACCGGTATACAGAAAAAGAAAAACTCGGTGTCGAGCAAAATCGCGGTGGTGCACGGGGTTACCGGAACGTATTTGCCAACGGAGGCGTTTCTGTTGCGGCTGCTGTCATGTTCGGGGTTACCCATCACCCGGCCTTTGCGGCCATGTTCGTCGGCAGTGTCGCCACCGCTGCAGCTGATACCGTCGCAAGTGAGATCGGGGTGACTGGTGGGACACCATACATGATAACCACCGGGAAAAAAGTTCCGGCCGGGACCAACGGCGGAGTAACATTGATCGGTGAGTTTTCGGCTTTAATCTGCGCGATTGGCATATCAGCCACTGCATTTTTCCTTGGAGTGATCGACCTTCCCACCTTCGGGATGTGTAGTATTGCAGGCCTTGTTGGGACCAATCTTGACAGCCTTGTCGGTGCCGTTATTGAAAATCGAGGATATATCGGGAATGCAGGTACCAATGTCATCGGTACTCTTGGTGGAGGGCTTTTTGCTCTCGCATTGTACTGGGTATTATTCGTATGAGCTGAATCGTTTGTAAAACAGGACAACCGGCCCGGTGAATATTTTTTATTTTTGCAACCAGCCAAAAAAAGAAGATATGAGTTTTTAGGCCTGGTTTAATATTTATACCAACGCCCTTTTTCGTCGTACTCCCCCTGGATAGTGGTGGCTGGAGTGGAAGTCCCTGAAAGGACCTTGAAAAAGCAGGCCTTATACGTATAGAGGATCGTAACCAGGATAAGGGTTCCGACGGCAAAGATGACAGACGTCATGAGGATCCCTTCAGTGCCGAGCAGAGCGGTGAAATAATCCGGTGTGACCGCCTGCATTTCAGTTGAATTCATCGTGGTAAGGGGAGAGAGCTTATCGAAGAACATCATGGTCCATACCAGTAAAATAGCGAAGAACCCCAAAAGCAGGATCGCGATATTGACCAGGAAAAATTTTATCACGAGCCCTGTATGATTCATGGTGAGTTCGATACTATGCCGTATTGATTCGAACACCTTCTGATTTTCAAAGACCGCGACGGCATCAAAGAAATACATGAGGAATATGAAAGGTACCGCTACACCCGCAAAGATGCCTGCATAGAGCCCTATGGCGGACCCCGGCGTACCGACTAATGAAAGTGGAAGTATTAGCAGGATTGCGGTGATCAGGGCTGCAAATAGTATGACAATTCCTGGCAGGAGCACCCTGAAATAATTGTGGGCACCGTTCGTAAAAAATCCACGGGCGGTCATATCATTGCTCTTTACCGCGGCCAGGAGACCCGCTACGAAGAAGGGCAGGAGAATAATTTCGAGAATCCATAATTTTCCTGCCAGGAAACTCCCTCCATAATAATACTCAATGTTTAAATCTGCTGCTGCTGCCGCTGCAATTACTATTCCAGGCAACCAGAGGACCGGATGCCGGATGATGAGACCGAATGCCTCCCTGAGTGATGCGATAACCATATGTTACCGGTTCCTTGGCATGGCGACAATCTCTCGTACCTGCAGATCCAGAAATGAGGCCGTATGGGAGGGCCTGATTACACAGACGGTATCGGATCCTGATCCCGTGCCCCCTACCGCAATGATCTCCTCTTCCACGCCAACTGCGCCCTGGTCAGCGGCGATCAGGGTACATTCAATCGCAACTTTCAGTCCGACTGCGATGTTTTTCCGCAGTGATTCTGCGATTGCATCGGTTCTTGAACCGCCGCCTACTTTTGCGGACCGTGAGAGGGCCCGCTCAAGACCTGAAAGTACATGGGTGCCAGTTACAATTCGTACACCGTCACCTGTAAGCCGATCTGCAATATCCTGTTGGAACTCCCAGATCCCCGGCTTGGTAAACCCGATTACATGAGTAACAACGATGAGCTGGAGGCCTGATCCCTTCAGTTCATCATAAAATTTCAATGCGGTTTCCCCCGAAGTACTGGCGACGACAACCTTCGAAAGCCCAAGTTCCTTTGCACGGGAGACCGCAATCCGGGCCGCATCACCGGTATTATGAGGTCCCGGAGAATCAAAATAACAGATGATTTTCTCAATGAATGCCATAATAACAAATTAATAAACTCTGATCACTTAAAGTGAATTGCAATGATCACACTCGCATTAGCTGGAAAACCAAACTGCGGTAAGTCCACGTTTTTTAAGGCAGCGACCCTCGCACATGCAGAGATCGCAAATTACCCCTTCACCACTATCAGCGCCAATTTCGGGGTCGGTTATGTAAGAACGAAATGTCCCTGCAAAGAGCTCGGGCTCGTTTGCAATGCGTGCCAGGACGGGGACCGTTTTGTGCCGGTCAATATTATTGATGTCGCGGGACTTGTCCCGGATGCACACAAAGGCAGGGGTCTTGGCAACCAGTTTCTTGATAACCTCAGGCAGGCCGATGCAATCATTCATATCGTCGACGCCAGCGGTGCGACTGACAGCGAAGGGAACCCGCTGGAGCCAGGAGCACACGACCCACTCGTGGACATTGCGTTCCTCAAGTTTGAAATGACAATGTGGGTGTATGGTATCCTGGATAAGCACTGGGCAAAACTTCACCGGCAGGCCCAGACAAAAGGCTTCCTCATTCATAAAGGGATAGCGGAGGTATTCACGGGTCTTGCCGTGAGCCCTGAACAGATCAGGGACGCCGAGGTGGCCGCAGGAATTGACCTGGTTCATACGGACGAACAGGGGCTGATCAGTTTCTGCCGCGAGATTGTGAAGATCAGTAAACCGATGATCGTGGTGGGAAATAAGGTCGATGCGGCACCAAAAGACCTGGTAGACCGGTTAAAAATTGAAAAAATGGCATTTTCAAGTGCTGCCGGGGAACTCGCCTTAAGGAATGCAGCAAATGCACAGGTAGTCCGCTATGTCCCCGGTGACCCCTCTTTTAGTATCGTGAATGAGGGTTCACTGAGTCCTGCCCAGAAGGGCGGGCTTGCGAAGATTTCTGCAACAATGAAAGAATTTGGCGGCACCGGGGTCCAGCAGGCCCTGAACCACGCGGTCTATTCACTTCTTGACAGAATTGTCGTCTACCCCGTTGAGGATGAACAGCACTATTGTGATGGGAAAGGGAGAGTGCTGCCTGATGCATTCCTGATGAAAAAAGGTTCCACCCCACGGGACCTCGCCTTCCAGGTCCATACAGATATTGGGAAAGGTTTTTTGTATGCAATTGATGCAAGGACAAAAATGCGTGTAAAGGACACCCATGAACTAAAAAACGGGGATATTATTCGTATTGTGAGTACCGCAAAGTGAATTCCCCTATTTTTCCTGCACAATCATTCGGACATTATTCCCTTGAAAGCGGGAGAACAGGCCGTGATTGGAGGAATAGATTTTTTACCAGGATATTTGGCGGGGAAGAAATCCCCGTCTACGATTAGTCTCACCGATGCAGCCGCGATAATCGCTAAATTTTCCTGGAATACAGGGTCCGGAGGCAATCGTAATGGCCTGCTTAACATAATCTTATATAGTAGTAAAAGAGACACCTTTTTATCATGGGTGGTGAGGTTTATCAGGCGCAGATCCTTCGGAATTTTTTCGATACCATCACGGGTACGGATCGGAACCTGACAAGGATCTACATGTGCGTGATCAGCCTTGCAAAGATCCGCATGGAGCCCCCGGGGAAAATCTCTGCACTGGTTGAACAGGTCAGAAAAAGCAAGCAGCAGAGAGAGTTATCTGTGGATATCCTCGATTACATGTGTGATGTGGCCGCACAGCTCGAGATGAACCATGTCCAGACAGCGTTCGGCGTCCGGGAAATCGGCGAAATCATGCAGGATTTTAACGGAGTCAGTCTCGATACCCTGTAATTTTTTTAAACTTATAAAAAGGGAAGAAAAAATTCGTAGCCTTCAGGGATCCTTTAGAGTCCCATCGCTTTTTTGTATGAACTGATAATTCCGGTGATGTATTTCTGGTGCTCCTCGAGGGTCTCTTCATCATCTTTCGATCTCATGTAGGAGACCGTGTAGATAAGGATAATCGCATTATCCAGATGAAGCACTGGCGGGTCCTGGTTTGCCTCTTTGGGTATTTGAATGGCAAGATAAGGAGCATCATCATCCACAAAGTAAATGTCCGTAACCGGGGTTACATCCGCATTCTGGAGGTTATTTGCGCGCTCCCGAATGATTGAAAGCGCTAATTTTAAAACTTTTCCAGGTTCTGTATCCTTTATCTGCAGGATTGCTTCATCCGCCTGCTTCACTGCGTTTCCATACAGACCAAACCGGAATGAGAGAAATGCCTGGGCAATTTCATGTGCTGTCTTCCGGTCAATATCGCTAAACATGACTCTGAGCCGTTCCATGTAGTCATACAGGTAGTTTTCCATGGGGTTCTCCTCTGAAATTTTTATTGGTGTACTGAACCGCTTCTCGAGGCGTATCAACAGGATGGTAATGCTCACCGCAAACAGGATGACGATTAAAATGCCTGGTTTCGTATCGAGAGGGATGATCAGGATCATGACGGCGAAGATTGGTGCACAAATCGAAACAACATCCAATCGTGGTTTGAGCCATGCAAGGTAGCCGAGCAGAAATGCACCAATCGCCGGGCCATACCAGAACTCCGCGGCATCAGGGATCACGCCCAGCAGTTGAAGGGCCACACCGATTGCAATCCCTGCAAATGAAATGATAGGTATTGCGATTGCAATTTCACGTTGCCGACCTGCCCCTGGCCATCGGTCTTTTTCAGTACTTGTCAATTATACCGTTTTATATATAGTCCCCTGAGGGATGATAACATTTTTCAGATGATACATCGGGTTTTGGGTTACCCAACGCCTGCCTCACCTTGCAGGAAGCGGCAACAAAAAAACAAAAAGTTCAATATGGTTAAACATGATGCAAACTAACCTTCTTTTATGAAGGTGTGTATCATGTGTGGTGGGGAAGGGACCAGACTTCGCCCCCTCACGTTTGAACGACCGAAACCCTGCATCCCGATCGTGAATAAACCCTCAATAGAACACCTGGTCTCACACCTCTCCAATCTTGGTTTCCATGAAGTGGTCATCACGCTTGGTTACATGGGGGATGTGATCGAGCAGGCCCTCGGTGACGGTTCTTTGTTCGGTGTAGACATTACCTATGTGCATGAACAGACAAAACTCGGCACTGCCGGCAGTGTGAAAAATGCACAGAAATTTCTGGAGGGCCAGGACTTTCTCGTGGTTGGCGGCGACCATATCACCGATATCAACCTCCTTGAATTTTACCGGGAACATATGAAGGGACACGTGCCTGCCACCATCGGGTTGATCAGTATCGATGACCCTTCAGAATATGGGATCGCCGAGATAGATGTGGACTATCACATCAAACGGTTCAAAGAGAAACCAGCACCAGGGGAGATCTTTTCTAACCTTGCCAGCACCGGGATGTATGTCTGCAGTCCGGAAATTTTCGATCACATCCCGGCTGGGACAAAATTTGATTTTGCCCGTGACCTTTTCCCGCAACTGATGGGAGAAGGATTTACTCTTTCAGGCTGGCTTGCACGGGGGAACTGGACCGATGTCGGGAACCCGAACATGCTTCGGCAGGCCGAAAAATGGAAACTGATGGATATCAGGTATACGAGTATCAGTGGGGACTTAACGATTAAGACTGCCAAGATACAGGGCCCTGTCCAGCTCGGGGACTCCTTTTCAATGGGTGTGAATTCGAGGCTAATCGGGCCTGTTTCGATCGGATCCGGGACAACTATTGGTGACAATGTCTTAATCGGTCCATACACGAGTGTCGGGGAGAAATGCCTTATAAAAAATAATGCCAAGGTATTCTCTTCATCGATTTATAACCGCGTTATCATTGGGAAGAACACGACCATCAGCGGGAGTATCATTGACAATGATACGATGATCGGGGATGGCTGCAGTATTGAGAATGATACGGTCCTTGGACCCCGCGTTGTACTGAGAGACCGCGTTATCGTCCACTCACGGACCCGTTTATGGCCGGAAGTCTTTGTCCGTGATGATACAATCGTGAAGGAACACGTCCTGAACGATAAATTCGATGTCAGGTGTGAAGGGTCGTAAAAGATTATTCGAATTTTTCTGACGGCTTCGTTACTCCACCCGCCGCACCAGGCGGTGCGTAATCGCCACAAGCGGGTGTCGCGCATAGTCAAGGACAGTGATATCGTCGATCGTTTTTAAGTTCATCGCCCTTGCAGTCCGCTCCATCCCAAGTTCTATATCCTCATCGATCTCGATCAGGTAGGCATCAAGTGCGGTAATCCCCATTCTCTTTGCTGCCACCGCGCGGTGGTGACCATCGACGAGGATTAATCTCCCAGGCCGCCGGACGACGATAAGAGGCTCTGCTAGACCCTTTTGAATTTCATACATCCGCCCCTCCAGTTCATCCTCATATATTTTGGACTGGGTCGGAAGGAGATGGTCGATCTGCACAGTCTCCCGTTTCAGAGTCGGGGAGATCCCATGAAGCTTCTTCAGGGTCTCGATAAAATTAAAGACCTTTTCAGGGGACACATGCTCGATCTGGCTCCTTATTACATCAGTGTTTGATATAATCCCGAGAAGAATATTTTTCTCGTCCACGACAGGGAGCTTCTGAATTCCGGAACGGAAAATTACACGAGCCGCATCGTTGATACTCATCTCCGGATCAGCAACGATCAGGTGGTCGGACATGACCTTGTCAATCGGTGTCGTGGAAGGGACAAAAAGGAGGTCTCTTGCCGATAAATACCCGACTACCTCCCTTCCATCGACAACCGGGAATCCGTCATGCCCTGTGTTCTGGATCTTCTCGATGACATCTTTCGCCGTACCATGGACGTCAAGTGTCACCACATCATAGGTCATATAATCCCGGACCTTTTTCTTTTCCACCGTACTTACTCCTGAACCTGCGAACATGTGATATACGCAGGGGATTCTCTTATCCATGTATTGCTGCAGGGACTATATAGCCTATCTCGATGCACCGTTCGAGACAGATCCGTATCCCCCGGCCTGACCAGGGAAATTTCCTGGCCGGGCACGATCTGAGGTGAGTACACCGGTCACAAAAAACCCATCCCATTACGGTGATTTACCCCCTGCTAATCGCAGTTATCAGAGGATATGGCTAACCCTGCGGCCCATCCCGGTGAACTGGTGGTATGGTAAGATAATGCGCTTCGTTTTATACATCTCTGTAAAAAAAATCGTTCCGGTTTTCGTCTCTCTACCATATTCCAGAGTATTGGTTTGATGAAGGCTAGGAAACAACCATTTCCTCATGTTGTGAAATATCGGATACATGACTACCTGAAGTTTACGAATAAAAAAATAAATATCCTGAAATGATATTACAGAAGGTCGTGTTAACGACTAACTTCTGTCGAAACCTGATGCCGGTTAATAGGCCGGACCACAGTCCTTCCAACGAACAGGGGTCGGCAACCGCACGAACGGGTTTACCGAACTACTTAGTGAACTGCTGAAAGAACTGCTACTCGAAGGTATGAGATTAAGTGTACTGAGATCCGTTGAAGGGGTGAAATGCAATAACGGGTTTGTATACGTGGTACTCATGTCAGCAGGCAAATAATTGTGGGATTTATAATTCATCACCAGGTTTGTGTTTGCCGCTGCAACAGGTGTTACTATTAATGCTAATGCGATCAGGATGATCCCAATTCCTGCCGCCATACTACAGGTAACATTCATGCCCTGCTATATATGCATTCATTTTTATTAACTTTCCTCATCATAAATCAGGAAACCTAAAAAATCACTGGGAAGAATCGTGGGAATAATGGGTATAGTCACCTTGTTCCAACCGGCCTGGAACTTTTTGATCGATTTCGAAATTGAGGTGGTAAAAATCGTCAGCAGAGTTATTTTTCTAACTGGGGAAGGCCGGGATTACCCGGTCCGTCAGGTTTCCAGGTACCAACATGGGACTGGTCATCAGACGATCGAACCGGGTCATGAGTCCATTTCGCAGGTCATCGAAATCGTGGTCAGTCCATACGACTGGATAGTTTCTCCGTAGTAACATTGTTGATTCCCCCTTTTGACCGCCATACGGTGAACAATAGGGGGGCGACCCTCGGGTTAGTATTATTCATATATTTTTATATCTCGCATAACCTTTCAGGTACTGCAATGTTTATCTTGCCGAATCGCCGATAATATAAGGATGAAGCCAAACAATAAGGAAAAATCCACGGACAAGAAAAAGAAGGCCTCAACATGGACAGGCACAAAGATCGCCCTCGTCGTTTTTGGTGTCCTTTTTGTCATCTTTATGGTCGTATCATCGCTCGGCATCAGCTGGCTCACATCGATGAAAGGCTCAGCAGCAGGAGATATGGCGACCGTCGGCTATACGATTTATGATGACCAGAACCGCCCGATTGTGACGACAAATCAGAAACTCTATAATGATACCCTGAATAAAGGAGGCACAGTTTTCTATTCAAATCCACTGCAGGTCCAGGTCAATGTTACGACCATGACAAACGTGACAAAGGTTCCCGTCCAATATCAGCAGTACCAGACATATTTCGGATTATTCAGGGATGAAATGAACCTGATATCGGCAGGGCTTTCAGGGATGAAAGTGAACGAGCAGAAGAGGATATCCCTCGTAATGCCAAAAGACCCCCTCGAAACCCAGGTCACTGCTGAGCAGTTCGCTCTTCTGATAAAACCAGTGAACGAAACACATGTGAATGAACAGTTCGCTCTGGCACTGGCTGACCACCCCATGATTAACCTTGATAATACCACACCGGCAGACCAGTACCTGAGAACGTTTTATGTAAAAGAGATCACTCCTGAAGGGCTCGATATGAAATATGGGTATTCAACAATGGATCTCCAGATTCTCAGTCTCAAAACCCTTTAACCAATTTTTATCGGGAATGGACAAAAATGTGATTTCACATTTTTTGTTGCGGGACCATGGTTCTACTCCGGTTGAACCATAAACAGGATTTGCTCAGGGGCATTCATCCTGTACCCGAGGATAACCTGACAATCACGTAACAACCAGTAATATACCGGGGCCGGGCGAAACACAGGGGTAAGAATCCTGTGCAGCAAATATCCCAGACGAATATTCAACGGCCGGGAAATAATACCCTGAAGCGGACCGGATTCTTATCTTACCAATCCTGGACCAGAAAATCCAAAAAAAAATCTATTCCTGATAATTAAAAAGATTAACTGATATGTTGTCCGGTCTACAGACCCCGTAATGTCGGTCAGGCCGGGTAGGTATAAATCCGTTTTATCCGACTTGCGACAGTCTTCCATCCTTCTTTTCTCAGGACCGCACCATCCCGTAATTTAATATGGGAGATTTTAAACGTCCTCCCTTCCGCTTTGTATACTTCTCCCACGATGAACGGTTGTTCACCGTTGCAGGTCAGGGTCACCGGGATAGTTTTCCAGCCTTCGTGGATTGAAATACGTACCACTACTTCTTCGATCTCACGTGTCCATAATGTGCTGATCTCGGAAGCAATTGCACGATCCACCCGTCGTGGACCAGACTCAATCGATGCCACCTGGACACCTGAAACATCTTCACCACATTCGGCGACGAACCTGTCCCCGACAGATACGGAATCATCAGGCAGGAACTCAGTTCTGCAGATACGCGAGGACCCCTCTTTCGATACGATCGTTTTCACAAAGATGGGGTCGGGAATTTTTGTTTTCGGTGTGTGCCAGACATTGCCACAGCGTGTGCAGCGGACGAGCAGGTCATGTGATTCGGAAAGGATCTCCTGGTCATCTTCTTCGCCGCATGCCGGGCAGCGTTGTTCGATATACATTGAATATGAATAGGCGCGCTTTTTAATAAAGATGAAGGCAAGGGAAACGGTCATCGCACATGGTCATCCACTGATCCGGGGGACACACCCGACGACGTTTGAGGTAACAACTGAAGAGGAACTTACCATATATGGTGACTGCATTATTGCGGTAGGTGCGGATAAGGGTGCGGCAGATCTCTCTTCCGGGTTCCGGGACGTTCTGTCAATGGAAGGCGCAACCCTGACAACCCGCCTGGTATGCCGGGACCTGACAATCGAAGTGCACAGTTCAGGAGGGAGGGGTATCACCCTGGAACATCCGACAGACCTGGTATGGAGGAGAAGTCCATTCTGTTGTGGCAGGACAATGGGTACCGGGGCGGACTTCGTTGCCCGGACACTTCCACGTGAATTGATTCATTACCTGCGTGAAGGTGCCATCATCCAAGTGGAAATGGAAGCGGACAGTCCCGGGTAAATTGAGCAGGGTTTGTTGTATCCGGAATTTTTATGGTGTTTTTGTCTTTCGTTACACGGGAATAGAATATGTAATCCCACGTAAACACACCAGTTGTAATCCGGTAACACCCGAAAAAACCCGTTTTCATCTCAATGGCCCGATTACGGTCCAAATTACCCAGGGAGAAAAATTTACAGACCTTGTGTTTTGATTTTTTGAGGTTTTTGAGGTGAATACCCTATATCTCTTCGGCCCCGAGCTCGGTTATCCTCAGTTCTGCTTTTGTCAGCACTTCTTCACACAGATGGATAAGGGCTGCACCTTTTTCATACAGTTCGATGCTCTCGTCCAGTCCGGTCTCCGGGTCTTCAATCTTCCTCATCACTACCCGGAGTTCATCAAGCAATTCCTCAAACTTCCTTGTCATAGTTTACCTCCCTGACCAGTACTCCGCTCTTCCCGTCAGTAAGCCGGAGAACCAAATTATCCCCGGGTGCAAGTAACCTGGCAGAACGGACTACATTTCCTTCTTTCTCCACAACACAGTAGCCCCGGCCCAGAATGTTCAGGGGGTTTTTCGCGTCAATAACCGCCCTGATTTCATTCAGACGCAGCCGGCTTCCTGAAATTTTCCCCCGGGTGGCAAAAAGGACCCGGTCTGCCATGTCATCGATATGTTGTCGCCGTTCAATGATACGGTAACCCAGTTTTTTCGGGTGTATTCTCTCACGGAGAGTTACAAGTTCATCGAATGCCCTCTCCAGCTGGCTGCCCAGTGCGTCTCCCATGGCAGACCGGTATTCCCGTAACGTGTTGAAGAGCGTGGCCCGGTCTGGAACGGCCATCTCTGCCGCCGCCGACGGAGTCGGGGCGCGGGCGTCAGCTGCATAGTCGGCCAGTGTCGTATCGACCTCGTGGCCCACAGCGCTTACAACAGGGGTATGGCAATACGCAATCGCACGTACAACATCAGGATGGTTGAAGGGGAAGAGGTCCTCAAAACTTCCCCCACCCCTGGCAACAATAATGACGTCCACCTTGCCGTCAATTTTCCTAATCGCTTCTGCTATCTCGATATGTGCACCCTCACCCTGGACTGCGGTGGGTGACAGGATCACCCTGAGCGGGTAACGCCGGCTGATTACATTTTTAATATCATGTAACACCGCCCCGGTACCCGATGTCACAACGCCTATTATTGAGGGGTAGGGTGGTAGAATTTGTTTTCGTTCAGGTGCAAAGCACCCTTCAATTGATAGTTCCTGTTTCCAGCGTTCGACCATCAGGTATTTTTCACCCGCTCCTGACCGTTTCAGGTTTTTCACGTACAACTGGCAGGTACCACCAGGCGGATAGAAATCGATCCGGCCGCCTGCTATCACACGCATACCGTCTTCCGGAACAAACGGGAGTTTTCCGGCGTCAGAACTCCACATCATGCATTTTATGACCACACTCTCCTTGCCGTTCTCCTCAGACAGGGAAAAATAACGGTTTCCCCTTGAATGGTGTTTATAATTTGTTATCTCACCCTCCACGAGGACATCCTGCAGACGTTCGTCCAGGAACAGCTCTTTAATAATGGCCGAGAGCTCGGATACCCGCAAGACGGGAGAGTTTTGCTGGACCTTCCACATGTCGAGAGTGCCCTGCCCGGAATTCATCACAGGATTATTTATTTCCTGTGCGGATATTAACTACGATCATGGTTCATTTCTCGGTTTCAAGCATGTTTTTCCATGAATACGCGATTGATGAGATCTTTCGTTTCATCGGAGAAACGGGGCTTGATGCAATTGAGTTCTGGCCTGAAACACCGGATTTCTGGCTCCACGGTCAACCAATTGGGGAACTCTGCTCCTGTTTCCGTAACCATCCCGGACTATCACATAACACGGTCCATACCCCAATCCTCGATTTGAACCCCTGCTCAATCAACCCTGGCGTTGCACGTATTTCATGTGACCACGCGGTTGAATCGCTACGACTGGCGGAAAAGGTCCATGCAACCGTATTCACCTTTCACCCGGGACGGAGAACTGCTAAACGGGTACCAAGCACAGCAGATTATGACCGGTTTAACCATCTGATTGATCTGATGCGCTGTGAATCACAAAGGAGTGCAGTCAAAGTCGCAATAGAGAATATGGAAGTATCGGTAAACTCGCTCCTGTGTACCCCGGATGCAGTCAGAGAGCTTCTGGATACAGAGCCATGGCTGTTTTTCACCCTTGATGTGTCACATGCGATGGGGAGTTCTGTTGATGAAGTGATCAGGTATATTGACCTTTGTCATGACCGTCTTGTCAATATTCATCTATCGCGGGCAGACGGAAAGTCCATGCACTTACCCGTTGACGGCAGCCCGGAGATCGCAACGATATTGCATGTACTAATGGATTATGGCTACAACGGTAACCTGACCCTTGAACTCGAGGACCGGAATTTCGATCACGAGTTCTCTTCGGAAGAAAAACGCCAGCTTCTGGTGCGGGAACTTGCCTTTATGAAGGAACAGATCAATTGAACGCTGACCGTCTCCGGTCATCGCTGGATTTATTTAACAGGACTGCGATTATGATCTGTTTCATTACGCATGAGGGAATTTATCCGATGATAAGTCCAGTGGCGAGGGACCGATGACTGATTATTATTTTAATATCGCCATTTTTATTATCTGTCTTGTCCTGTCAGCATTCTTTTCAAGCTCAGAAGTGGCATTACTCGCAATAAACCGGGTCAGGTTACGGACGTTCGTTTCCGAAAAACGTAACGGTGCACAGGCACTGGCGGAGTTGAAAGAACACCCCGATCATATCGTTATCACAATCCTAATCGGAAACAATATTGTCAATGTCGGCGCGGCCGCCATTGCTACGGCGATGGCAATTGGATATTTCGGGGACCCGGGTATCGGGATTGCCATCGGGGTCGTGATCCTCCTCCTCCTGATATTTGGTGAAATCGGCCCCAAGATTTATGCAACAAGGGCAGGTGAAAACTTTGCACTCTCTGTCGCTCCGGTGATCCTCTTTCTGTCAAAAGTGCTGACTCCGGTCATCTGGGTTGTCGACCGGGTAAGCCATTCACATAGTTTGAACGGCCTGACAATCCCGATAGTAACTGAAGAGGAGATCAAGGAGTGGATCGATGTCGGTCAGGAGGGAGGAAGCATCGAAGAGGAAGAAAAAGAGATGCTCTACTCGGTCCTCGAATTCGGTGATACCACCGCACGTGAGATTATGACCCCCCGGATTGACGTCGCCATGATGGAAGATACCAACACGGTCGATTCTGCATTGAAACTGTTTAATGAGACCGGGTTTTCGAGGATCCCAGTATATCACGATTCGGTTGACAATATCATCGGCGTACTGAATGTAAAAGATATGTTCTCGGTCCTCCTGTCAGGAAAAAAGAAGACCTCGATCAATGAGATCATGTATGACCCGTATTTTATCCCTGAAACTAAAAAGATCGATGATCTCCTCAAGGAACTGCAGGTCAGGAAAGTACAGATGGCGATCGTCCTTGACGAGTATAGCAGCTTTGCAGGGATCGTCACCGTGGAGGATATACTCGAGGAACTGGTGGGTGATATTCTTGACGAATTTGACCAGGAGGAACCTGATATCCAGAAAGTCGGTGAGGGAGTGTATATTATCGATGCCCAGGTCTGGATAGAAGACTTAAATGATGAACTGGACATCAACCTCCCTGTGCATGAGTCATATGAGACCATCGGAGGCCTGTTAATTGACCGTCTCGGCCATATCCCCCATCCCGGAGAGAGTGCCGTGATTCACGAGGCATCTGCAACACTGGTGGTTGTACAGATGCGGGGGCGACGGGTTGTCAAGGTGAAGATCATCACCAAACCAACCAATGGGGGTGAACCTGCCGGATGAGGCGGAATAATACCGCTGGTCCGCTGGAGGATACAGTTACCGTTGACGGAAAGAAACGGATTGTTGTACTCGCATCAGGCAGGGGGTCTAATTTCCAGGCGATTCTTGATGAAGTTTTAACAGGTAGTATCCGGGGTACCTGTGTCCGCCTGATCTCGGATGTCCCGGGGTGCTATGCACTTGAAAGGGCAAAATCATCCCGTGTTCCGGTTACCTTGGTCGATTATCATTCATTTCCATCGAAAGATGCCTATGAAAAGGCCCTGCTCTTCGCAATGAAAGAATGCAGCCCGGACCTTGTCGTGCTTGCCGGTTACATGAGAATCCTCGGAAAAGACATTGTACGGTCATTCCATGGGAAGATAATGAATATACATCCGGCTCTCCTGCCTTCATTTCCCGGGCTTCATGCCCAGCGGCAGGCTATTGCGTACGGGGTGAAGGTGGCGGGTTGCACGGTCCATTTTGTTGATGAGATGATGGACACGGGGCCGGTGATCCTTCAGAAATGCGTACCGGTCCTTCCGGATGATGATGAGGACAGTCTTTCCGAACGGATTCTTCATGAAGAGCACCGTTGCTACCCGCTTGCTGTGAAACTCTTTTGTGAAGACCACCTAAAAATTGAAGGCAGGGTTGTCAGGGTGCGATAGACCCCTGGTTTTTGCATCACGTTACCTGACCCGGATAATCAGACCGGATGTTTTCAGAGTAATCTTGCCAGGGGTGCTAGTGGAACTCGTGGGTCTTTATGGAGCGTATGAAACCCGCCCTCCTCATTCAGGAGAATTACGTGTTATTCCGCCACACCTACCTGCACCTGGAACTCTTGTACCATCAGCGGGTATAATCATATACGAAGGGCGTACATTAAGCAAGCGCGTGAATCAGAAAGGGGGGTCGGATGGCAGGGAGACCAAAAAAAGGGGAGATCAAGCGGCTGGCACATGAACGGATCGAAGTACTGTTCCAGAGGGCTGGTGAGTTTTTCCCACAAAACCCTGCCTGGAGTGACCGCTGTGTGGTACTGGCGAGAAAAATCGCCATGCGTCAGCGCGTGGGACTTGACTGGCAGCACAGGCGGAAAATCTGCCCGCACTGTTACCGGTTCCATGTTCCGGGAGTAACAATGAGAGTAAGGATCAGGAAAGGAAATGTCGTGATTACCTGTCTCTACTGCCACAGGCAGTCGAGGTTCCCGACCAGGAGGTCGCATGAGTCAGTATAGTGGAAATAAGAAACGTGTGGATTCCCGCGGGGTGAGGCCACGGGCAAGGTCATCCCGGAGTATTACGGGTACCAGCCGTAAGGCCGGCGCTAAGTCAACCGGAAGAAGTCCGAATCAACCGACAGCGACACGTTCAATGTCAAAGAGTAGTGGCAATCTTATGCAGGACTTAAAACCCACTGTCTGGATTGGAAAACAGGGGTGCACAGAACCGATTATTTCTGAAGTAATTGCCCAACTCAAAACGAGAAAGACCATCAAGGTAAAATGGCTCCAGAATACCGAAGTATCTCCTGAAGAACTGGCACATTCTTCCGGTGCACGCCTGGTGATGGTACGTGGCAGGACTCTCATCCTCGAAGAACGGCGTAGATTATGAATTTCTAAAAATTATTCATATATCAGGCCGGATTTTTCGCGACTTCTCGAAATGTATAAAAATGTATTGAACAAATAAGTAAAGACTGTTATATCGATATGGTGACAGTGAGGTCTTACAAGTGACAACGGTATATGATATCCCGGCTGACCTGTTGATCAGGAGAGTGGCTGAGGAGATAAAAAAGCGTCCGGAATTCACCCCGCCGGATTGGGCAGAATTTGCAAAGACCGGGGTGCACAAAGAGCAACCCCCGCAGGACCCCGACTGGTGGTTCGTCAGGACCGCAGCCGTATTACGGCGGGTTTATGTTGACGGCCCGGTGGGTGTTGAAAGAATGCGAAGCTTCTATGGCGGAAAGAGAAACAGGGGCTCAAAACCCAGTCAGTTCCGCAAGGGGAGCGGTTCAGTGCTGAGAACAGCGTTTCAACAGCTTGAATCTGCAGGATATGTGCTCCATGACAAGACAGGGCGCCGTGTCTCACCTGCCGGGGCTTCGTTCCTTGATGGTGTGGCCATGAGCCTGAAGCAGGATGTAGTCGGGGTAACTCCCGAGATGGCGAAATATTAGAAGGAGCAGACGCCATGGGTGACGACGAGCTGGCCGAGATCCGCAAGAGACGCATGGCACAGATGCAACAGCAGCAGAGCGATCAGAGTGAGGAACTGGAACGTCAGCAACAGGTTGACGCACAGATCCACATGGTGCTTCTGCAGATCATGGAACCTGATGCAAGAGAACGTTTGAATACGATCAAAATTACCAAACCCGACTTTGCAAAGGCAGTTGAGCAGCAGCTCGTCCTCCTCGCCCAGAGTGGCCGTTTGAAATCGAAGATCACCGATCAGCAGCTGAAGGAACTCCTCCTCCAGCTTACTCCGAAGAAAAAAGAGTTCAGGATCTCACGTAAGGGATGAATGCAGCGGTCCTCTTTTCCGGCGGAAAAGACAGCGCGCTGGCAGCGATCCTGCTCTCGCGGGATTACGATGTCGAACTGATCACGTTCCTCTTCGGTCCCGGGCAGGTGGCAGGGGAGGTGACAACTGCGGCTGAAGAAATCGGGTTCCCTCACCGGACCCGACAATTCGGACCCGGTGTCCTCTCACATGCTGCGGACATGGTCATTGCCTGTGGTTTCCCAAATGATGCAATCAACATGGTGCACCTCTGTGCGGTGACCATACTGGCAAAAGAGTACCGGGTGGTCGCGGATGGCACACGGTTTAATGACCGCGTCCCCAGGCTTCCCCGGTCCGAAGTGCAGCGGCTCTGGAACCTGTACGGGTGTTCTTATGTCCGACCATTGCTCGGTTACCCGAAAGCTGAAGTTGACCGGCTTGTCGCGCGGTTCCTTGTGGTGTGCCAGGGAGAAACCGGCAGCATCGGGAATGGAGACTATGAACGGGAGATCCGGGCAGAAGTAAGGGTTAAGGGCCATGACCCGGGAACACTCTTCCCTGGACACCATGAGCAATCCCTTGTTATAAGAAAAAAATCAGATGGTGAATGAGTATGAGCAAATTATCAAAAGGTCGTAAGATCCGGCTGGCGAAAGCGTGCGATCAGAACCGCCGCGTACCCCAGTGGGTGATGATCAGGACAAAACGTAACGTGGTATCACACCCGAGACGCCGGAACTGGAGAAGAAGTACTTTAAAGGTGTAAAAATATGGCAGACAAGATGCTGGAGCACATTTATATTATTCCCCTGCGTGACGTAAAGCGCTCACCTCGATGGAAACGGGCAAATACTGCAATTAAGGACATCCGGTCCTACCTCGTAAAGCATATGAAAAGCGAGGACGTAAAACTTGATAAGACCATCAATGAACATGTCTGGTCACGAGGGAGCGAAAAACCCCCCGCAAAGATCCGCGTCCGTGCGATGAAATTCGAGGACGGACAAGTCCAGGCAGAGTTCGCCGGTGAGTGAGATGGAACGGACGGTCTCTTTCGCAGGTGACCCCAATATCGGGGTGTTCATGAGGGTCTTTGACGACGTTGCCGTGATCCCTCCCGAAACCCCGGAAGAATTAAGGTCCCAGATTTCACGGGCCTTATCCGTGGACCTGCTTGAGACCACGATCCAGGGGAGCCCGATTATCGGTTCGCTTCTTGCCGGGAACAGTCGCGCATTTATTGTCAGCGGACTGGTGACCGAAGAAGAGTCTGAAAAGCTTGCAAAGTACCGGGATGTTGTCACGCTCAAACATACGATGAATGCGGCCGGAAACGTGATCCTTGCAAATGATTCATTTGCCGCGGTTCACCCCGATATGCCGTCTGACCTGGTAAAGGAGATCGGCGTAGCCTTGGAAGTCCCTGTTGTGAAGATCACCTTTGGCGGTATCAAGACCATAGGAATGGCGGCTGTCGCCACGAATAAGGGTATCATTGTTCACCCGAGAAGCACAAGGGCTGAGATCCAGCGCCTTGAGGATGCAGTGGATATACCAGTTGGTACCGGTTCAATCAACATGGGTACCGGTCTTGTCGGTACCGGTCTCCTGGTTAACATACACGGATACCTTGCCGGGAACGCGACGAGCGGGTTCGAGCTTGGAAGAATTGAAGATGTATTTGGATTTTTGGAGTGAATTATGGAGAAAAATTCATTTGAGGTGAAAGGCACCTTTAAAATCGGCGACGATTGGAAGTCGTACACAAAAGTCATTGAGGCACCGAACGAGGCGCAGGCCAGGGAACAGACATTCGCTGTTTTTGGCAGTAAACACCGCCTGAAAAGAAGATATATCACCATCGAATCGGTCAGCACCGCCAGTGGTGAATAACGTGGAACCCGTCGACCCGCGTGAAATGCAGGCACTGCAGCGATACCTCGAGGAGTTTGGCCAGCAGGTGGAGATTTACACTCAACAGCTCCAGCTGATCGATGAAGGCCGGATGGAAGCCATCGCCGCCATTGAAACACTCAAATCAGTTGGCGCACAATCTGTTGCTGATGAAGTAGTCCTGCTCCAGCTTGGCGGGGGCGCCAGTGTAAAAGCAAAAATCATCGAGCCACAAAAAGTGCTCCTTAATATCGGGTCTGACGTAATCGTAGAACGCCAAAATGCGGAGGCTGTTGAATATCTCCAGGACAGGATTACCGAGATGGAAGCATCTGGTAAAAAAGTTGCAGAGACAATAGACCGTATCAGGGCGCAGATGAACGAGATTGCTCGACGAATTGAGGCAGGTTATCAGCAGGCCCAGTCAGCGGCCCCTCAGTCCGGGCAGGGCTGAAACTACCGGGAGCCCGGGAATATGTTTGAAAAACTCAAATCCCGGTTGAAAGATGTCCGAAGCAAGCTCGACAGCGGGATTCATGATGCTGAAGCTCATGAGGGCCCGCCCGGGTCGGTACCCGCTGCAGGAAAAAGCCCTGCGGAAAGTACCGGGATTGTCGACCGGGTAAAAGTCCTTATTGTTGAGCGTGAACTGATCATCCGCGAAGCGGATATCAGTGACGCATTGTCTGAACTTGAAATTGTTCTTCTTGAGAATGATGTTGCATTTCCTGTAACCGAGGAAATTATCGCAAATTTAAAGAAAGAGCTGGTGGGAAAGCGCCGGAAAATCGGCGAACCCGTTGATGCGGTCGTCCTGTCTGCCCTGAAAAAGGCACTAAGTATTGTCCTCGGGAACGGGTTCGATCTTATCAGTTATATCAATACCCATGAGCACCCGGTCAAGATCCTGTTCACCGGTGTTAACGGAACCGGCAAAACAACCACGGTGGCAAAAATAGGGTATTTCCTCAAAAAGAACGGCTTTTCGGTAGTCATCGGGGCAGGTGATACCTTCCGGGCCGGGGCCATTGAGCAGATCGATGTACATGCCCAGCGGATAGGGATTAAAATAATCCAGCACCAACAAGGGGCAGACCCCTCGGCAGTTCTTTTTGATACGGTCCAGTACGCAGCAGCCCATAACATTGACGTGGTCCTCGCGGATACGGCGGGCCGGTTCCATAACCGCACGAACCTGATGAACCAGCTGGAAAAGATCAGGCGGGTCATGAAACCGGACCTTATCGTCTATGTCGATGAAGCCGTCGCAGGAAATGATGCGGTCATCCGCGCCGATGAATTTGAAAAGACGGTCGGGGCAGATGCCGTGGTTCTCACCAAAGCGGATATGGACCCGCGCGGTGGTGCAGCGATCTCGATTGCTCATACGATCGGAAAACCTTTGATGTTCCTGGGAACCGGGCAGGGGTATGATGATATCTCGCCATTCTCTCCCGACACCGTGATTGAAGAACTCTTCGGGGATGGGCCCTGATGCTTGACAAACTTGGGTCTTCTCTCAAAGACGCCCTGAAAAAACTTGCCGGAAAAACCGTTATAGACCGCGCGGCAGTGGAAGAACTGGTCAAGGACCTTCAACGGGCACTCCTGCAGTCGGATGTCAACGTCAAACTGGTCATGGGTCTCTCGAACGCGATCAAAAAGCGATCCCTCGATGAGGAACTTCCGAAGGGAGTGAATGTACGGGAGCACGTGCTCAGGATCGTATACCAGGAACTGGTCAACCTGATGGGAGATGGTGGCGCGGTAACACTCGGCACCCAGACAATTCTCATGGCTGGACTGCAGGGAAGCGGTAAAACAACAACAACTGCCAAACTTGCACGCTACTTCCAGCGAAAAGGCCTCCGTGTCGGTGTAATCTGTGCAGATACCTTCCGTCCCGGTGCCTACGAACAGATCTCTACACTCTGTGCCAAAATCAATATCCCCTGCTTCGGCGGCCCGAAAGAGACGGACGCACTGAAAATTGTTCGGGATGGCCTTCCCTCAATGTCGGGCCTGGAAGTCGTTATTATTGATACCCAGGGGAGACATGCACTCGAAAATGACCTGATACAGGAGATTATCGATATCAATACGATCTCAAAAGCCACCCACCGGTGGCTGGTAATCGATGCGGCTCTCGGACAGCAGGCCAGTGAGCAGGCGCGCCGGTTCCACGAAGCGATCGCAATTGATGGCGTGATCATTACCAAGATGGATGGGACGGCAAAGGGAGGCGGAGCCCTTTCAGCCGTTTCCGAGACCAAAAGCGGGATTGTCTTCATCGGCAGCGGAGAGACGATTGATGATCTCGAACGATTCGACCCTGATGGGTTCATCTCGCGGCTCCTCGGCATGGGTGATTTAAAGGCCCTTGTTGAGAGAGCAGAAGAGACGATTGCTTCCAGCGATATCGATGTCAATGCGATGATGCGCGGAAAATTCACCCTCCGCGACATGTACAAACAGCTTGAATCACTCAATAAAATGGGGCCTCTCAAACAGATCATGAGCATGCTCCCGCTCGGTAATATGAAAGTCCCTGAAGGTGTCTATGATGTCACCAGCACCAAGATGAACCGTTACCGGATCATTATGGACTCGATGACGGACGCCGAACTCGATGACCCCTCGTTGATCAGTTCTTCAAGAGTCCAGCGTGTAGCACTTGGTGCCGGTGCTACTCCTGAAGAAGTACGGGAATTGATCAAGTATTACAAAATGATGAAACGTGCACTGAAAGGGGCCCGCAGTGGCGGAGGGAAATTTGATATGCAGCGCATGATGAAGCGTTTCAGTGGATAACCAGATGACTATTTTTGCCATCATCGGCCACCTCGCTGCAACAACGGGAAATTTTAACTTAAATGATATGCCGGGTGGCGCAGGCAGAATGGATATCCTCTGCCGCGCGGTGAACACTTCGCTGTTTCTCTCCCATGACCTCAGGAGAGAGGTTACGGTTTACCTCGTACTGCTGGGCGGTACAGACGCACCAAAAACCATCATGTTCTCCGGTGAAAAGGTCAGGTCCTTAAACCCGGACGAGCGAAGCGCCGGTGCCCTGATAAAAAAGGCCCTGGAAATCCCTGTGGGAGAAGAGTTTCGCGAATCGACGAGAGGGGTCTATGTGCGGCGCGGGGGACTTTCCCGGCTCCTTCTGGCGCATGCATTTGCCGTGCTTGACGAAGACGGGGAAGATATTGGAACCGCCACCACAATTCCGGAAGCATTTCTCTTATCAGACCACCTGAATTTTACACCCGAAGAACTGGAAATGACATGCAGTTACCCGAAATATAGTGTTGGTCCGAAGGTTCTCCACGCAGACCATACCATTACGGTGCTGCTGAACGTGCTTGACCGCCGGTGTGGCGGACAATAAGGGTCCGGAAATTTTTTGGATAATTGCATCCCGGAACAATCGCTTTTTCTAAAGCCTCCGCCTGGATAACTGCCGGATATACCAGTGCATGGAGAAAACAGGTTGAAACGCATGCATCCTGTTTAGCGACAAAAATTGCCTGCCTCCATTCTCTTATTAGAACAGACGTCAATTCAGTACTGACGATTACAGTAGTTCGACCGATAATCCTGCCAGCAGGGAATGTAACGGTACTACCTGGAGATACCAGTTCATGAATGAAAAAGAACAAGAAGAGAAATGTTGCCATGACCCAGCCGGGGGACCCGTATTATTAGAAAAAACAGGGGAAATTCTCGCATATGGCGAGATCTGTGATCACTGTCTCGGTCGCTTTTTCGGTAAACGCTCATTTGGAATCACAAATGAGGCGCGAGGTCGCGGACTCCGGATTGCCATGGCCCTCTATCAGAATGTCCCCTATACCGGCCAGGGGGACCACTGCTGGATCTGCAATATGGAGTTCCAGCGCATCGCTGAATGGGCGGCGCGGGCGGTTGACGCAGTAAGAGGTATCGAATTTTCGACCTTCCTCGTGGGTACAAGGGTCCCCCCTCTCATCGCTGAAAGCGAGGAGATGGTCTGGAGCGATCTCTCGCTCGCAGACCCTGAACCCCTGAAATCTGAGATGAACCGGGAAGTTGGAAAGCAGATTGGACAACTGACGGGAAAAAAGGCCGACCTGGTCCACCCCGACATTGTCTTCATCCTCGACCTGTCTGGTGATGTAGTGGAACTCAAGGTCCACCCGGTGTTTGTTGCCGGGCGTTACATGAAATATGAAAGGGGAATTCCCCAGACACACTGGGACTGCCGGGAATGCCGGGGGGCAGGGTGTGAACGTTGTGGTTTTACAGGAAAGCAATACATGGACTCCGTGGAGGAGCTGATCGGAAGACCGGCTGCCGAGGCACTTGGGGGTACAGGAGCTGTCCTGCACGGATCCGGGCGGGAGGATATCGATGCACGGATGATCGGCACCGGGAGGCCCTTTATCCTCGAGATCGAATCGCCTGGGAAGCGTTCGATGGAGATCGGGGATCTTGAATCCCTGATCAATAGTTCCGCTCAGGGGAGAGTTTCTGTGACGTTATCACGCTGGTGCGGGAGAGACGACGTGGAAACCATTAAATCGAACAAAGCGCATAAAAAATACAGGATCCTGGTCGAGGTAGATGGTACTGTAACGGTTGAGGGCCTCTCATTAGCGCTCTCCACCATTTCAGGAGTCACAATATTTCAGCGCACCCCGGAGCGGGTTGCCCATCGACGAGCTGACAAAGTGCGGGAACGTCGTGTCCTCGCTATTGAGTACCTCGGTATAGAGGAAGACCGGTATATCATCGAGGTGACCGGTGAAGCAGGCCTCTATATCAAAGAACTCATATCCGGTGATAATGGCAGGACGCACCCGAGCCTGACCGAGGTCCTCGGCATGCCTGCACGGGTGGATACCCTTGATGTCGTGCAGGTGGAAGGAACAGATGAGGTGAAAGAAGATGGCACATCACAATGGCCCACGAAAAAAGACACGGTATAAATTTAAGAAGGACCTGAGAAAACGCGGCATATGCCCGGTAACCTCGGTCATCCAGCAGTTCGAGATCGGAGAAAAGGTACATGTGGTCTGCGAGTCGAGCATTCAGAAAGGAATGCCTCACCGAAGGTTCCATGGAAAGACCGGAACGGTCCTCGGCAAGCGAGGCCGTGCATGGGTCCTCGAAATCCGCGATGGGAATGCAGATAAGGTCGTAATTGCGAGATCGCAACATCTAAAAGCACAGAGGTAAAAATACCCATCAGGAATCGGCATGAAAGTTAAAGCGATCGTGAGTGAGGAGCGGATCACCTTACCGGAACTCCGCGAACAGTTACAGGCGATGGAAAGCCAGCGTCTGGAATCTGGTAAGGAGATGCCCTATGAACTCCGGAAGAGTATCGAGCATGCCAACACCCTTGCCAGAACTGATGCAAAGAAATCAAGGGAACTTGTCGGGATACTCCTGAAAATGGACAAAATGAAACCCGATATCGCATTTCGTATCGCGAACATCATGCCGCGGACTCGTGATGAACTGCGTGCCGTCTATGCGAAGGAAAAATATTCGTTATCCACTGAAGAACTCGAAACGATTATCAATCTCGTAAAAACCCATTTCTGAGGGTTGGATCATGAAGGCTGACAAGAAGGAGATCAATGCACTAGTACTCGATGTGCTCCTGAAGGGCCATCCTGATGATCCCCGCCCGATTTTTAAACGCGAGCCCGTAATTCAGGCGATAGGGATTGAACAGTTCAAGTTACTTGAACTGGTCCCGAAAAAAACCGAGATCCAGATCCACGACCTGGTCTACATCGGTGATGGCGAGCGTGCCAAGATCGAGCGGGTAAAACGCCGTATCAGTTATGCTGAACTCACCCAGACGGCGCGTCTTGAGTTGCCGTATGTCATTGCACAGCTGGTTAAGGAGCATGAGAACGATTACGTCCAGTTTTTCAATAAGTCCATTTCTATCAGCCCGAAACTCCACATGCTCCACCTGCTCCCAGGTATCGGTAAGAAACTGATGTGGGAGATACTGGAAGCCCGTGAGAAGAAGCCGTTTATCAGCTTTGCTGATATCAGTGCAAGGATCAAGTCAATTCCACATCCGGAAAAGATGATTATCGCACGGATCATGGAAGAACTCCAGGACCCGGAAATCAAGTACCACGTGTTCACCTCGAAATGAAGGCCCCAAAAGACCAGCACTTTCTGATCGACCAGAATGCGGTTGAGCGCATCGCAGGGCTCATTGAGGTCGAGGGCCGGGTTGTCCTTGAAATTGGCCCGGGTACGGGTGTCCTTACTCAGGCACTCCTGGCCCGGGGAGCGCGTGTCAAGGCAATCGAACTTGACCACGAACTTTTTTCTTTCCTGACAGATGAGTTTGCCGATGAGATCGCATCAAATCAACTTGAATTAATACAAGGCGATGCGACAAAATGTGAATTCCCGGCCTTTGAAATTGTCATATCCAACCTCCCCTATTCAGCGTCATCAAAAATTACCTTCCGTCTCCTTGCTGCAGGGTTCGGAACAGCGGTACTAATGTACCAGAGTGAGTTTGCAAAACGGATGCTCGCCCCGGTGGGGACTCCGGAATGTGGGAGGTTGTCCGTCATGGTCCAGACATTTGCCTGTGTCGAGCGCTGTTTTGAGTTATCACCAAAGAGTTTCACCCCACCGCCTCAGGTCAGGTCGATGGTCGTGAAGGTTCATCCGCGGGAGCCGATTTTTCCAATCCATGACCGGCAGTTGTATGCGGATATGGTACGCGCATTATTTTCACACCGGAGAAAAACCGTCAGGAATTGCCTGAGGGGGTCATCCGGGATGCTTGATTCGGATATGGCAGGGTACCTGTTATCTGTTATACCTGGAGAAATCCTGTCATCACGTCCTGAAGAGCTGTATCTTGAGGATTTTGCGACGATGACGAATATGGGTGCAGAGTATCATACAACAAGAGTTGTTCAATAGACCCTGGTTTTCAATTGCTGAACAACCTGTAATTGAACGAAACTTGATAGGATTTTTGCGAATTTCAGGTAAACCACGATGAAAACGGATTGGAAAGGTATCTATGATCCTAAACAGGTCTATTGTCCTGACGCGGACACGTACCTTCTGCTGGAAGCTGCTCTCAAAGATTTTCGTTCTGGTGACAGGGTACTGGAAATCGGAACCGGGAGCGGGTACATTGCAGCAGTGCTTAAAGAGGTTGCAGATGTCATCGTCACGGATATCAATCCCCATGCGGTCTTTGCAGCAAGGAAACTGGGCCTGGAAGTCATAAGGACCGACCTTGCACGTGGGCTTCGCAGGTCCTGTGACCTCGTCGTCTTTAATCCCCCTTACCTGCCGACCCGCGATGAGGAAAAAATCGATGACTGGCTGGAATATGCCCTTGATGGCGGCCCGGATGGAAGAACGGTGATCGCCAGATTCGCAAGCGATGTTGAAACAGTACTTGCTCCGGGAGGAAGGGTACTCCTGCTTCTTTCATCGCTCACCGGTACAGAGGCAGTTATTCAGATTTTTGAACATGCAGGTTACCAGGTGGAGATCGTTGGAAGAAGAACGGTGTATAATGAGGAGATCCTCGTGATAAAATGCCTGCATCATCCGGGAAGATCCTATAGTGTGAGCCATTAGGTACAATTTTTTTAGGCTTTTCATCTCATTCATCATTGACTCACCTGGAACAGAACTCAGATATGTTCAAGGATGACCGGTCCACGAATCCGATGAACAGTGGACTCTTTCGTTACGTTTTTGACCCGGGAAAAGTAAGAATATGTTCGATGAGTTCATTTTTTTCTTATCCGGAACATGTCAGGGCCTTCTCAACCGGATTTGATCTGGTCAAGGGACAATTATCCGACTCAGTAATCGTCGAAATCCTTGAGGAGATTGTAGAAGTATGGGAAGACGAACCCGATGATCGCGATGTAATACTCGCAATCGAGGCCCTGAATGATGCAATCGATGAACCATATGATGCATTGGATGCCCTTTTCCTGTACACGGAACTGACAGAACATTCCGTGTACCTGCTTCGCAAGGCATGGCAGTTACGATTAAGCGGTGAGAATGAGAAAGCTGAAACGGCCCTCCGAAACGTAATCCTGAATGGACCGCCAAGGAGGCCAGCTGATAAAATAGATCTGTGCCTGTATCACCTATGGCCGTCTGGATGATGAGGATTCATTCAATTCCCAGTGGGATTTGTTGATCAAACAGTCTCCACTCAGGGGGAGAGTCCCTGCCGCCAGGTTAATCGAAAATCCAGGGCGTTATACAATTCTTGAAAACCTCCCTTATCGTGAACATATTGAAGGAATCAGGTACCTGTTCCAGTATAATATTACAACCGGGAGAGAAACAGAAATATTTGCCCTGTTCTGTAGTTTTCAGAATTATCTGGAATATCTGATGGAAATAACCCTTGACATCGGTGTTACGGATGGGTTCATTGAATGTCTTTATCCTTTGTCCGTGATACCAGCGATTTCATCGGGATGTATAACGGTTGCGGAAGAGATCCTCGGAAAAGAGGGGGCAGTTACCACGAGACCGGTCAGGGATGCCATTGACCAGTATCTGGGCGAAATCAGGAAGTTTGGGATTGAGACACGTGTGCTGGACACTCTGACAAGATGGTGTTTTACACGCAGGCAACCGTTACCAGAACTCCTTCGAATTCTTCGGGAACAGTCAGGAGGAGATGACGAGCTGATCGCAGAGATGGTTGACTTCCTCGCTGCAGACCTGAAACCTGTGATCGTGGATGGCCTGATTTCCTCCCTGTCTCTGGGTGAAGGTGGCCCTGATGGAGTACGAAAAAGAAAACGGGGAATGTACAGTATGCCGGATGATCATCATCCGGCATTTCCTGACGTCAGTCCGCAGGTAAGGCGGGCGGAGCAGGCACATACACATCTGACGCTGGCTGAACTCATTTCCGCAGGTAAAGAGAAAGCCTTCTCATATCTTTTAGGACTCATTCAAAACGGTGACATACCGGACCTGGAACTGCGTCTTGAATTATTCCGGATCGCATGCTCACCAGCCCAGATCGATGAACTGGTTCGTATCAAGTCGATTTTCGAGGCTGAAAGGGTACTGGAGTCGGTTTATCTGCTGAATGCATTCGATCGGATGCGTAACGGTGACGTGAAAGCGGGGCTGGCATTGGTAGAAAGGGCAAAAGGGGCAGGCGTTCCGGAAGAAATGGCCCTGCTCCTTGCAGCCAGGTTTCTCCTGATCACAGGATATCCGAAAAGCGTCGTGGGACTCTGTGAAAAAATGATCAGGCGTGCTGTTTCGCCAGGGGATGTATATCCACTACTGATCCAGGCATATCATGACCTGGGGAGAGAGGGAGAGGCCGGTGAAACTGAAACCGTATTCAAACTATTGTTAAAGGTGCCCCCGGCGAATCAATCCACTGTGCTACATGATGAATTTCCGGATATCTGATAAGATCGGCCACCTGCTCATGTGTGGTATGTGGGTTTCCGGGTTATTTTTCATTGTCTTCATTGGAACATGGGTGACCCGTCCCTGATCAGACAGGACGAGGAATTTTATATGAATTGGGATCATTAACCGTGATTTGTAAGGATGGAGGTCGGATCCCTACATCATTTCGACAGGAATATGCAGTTTTTTAGCGATCGCGGCCTGCTTTGCATCACAAGTAACCAGTGTAGTTTTATGATGTTGTGATTGGGCAAGAAACAGTGAATCGTAAACGGGAATCCGATATTTCACTCCGATCTGGAGGGCATCCCTGATGTATTTGATATCAGGTTCTATTGTTACTACATTCGCAGAAAATAATTTTTCCATAATACTATACATTGTCAATCCCAGCTCTTCGCTGGCGTTAGGTTTTATTGCATGTTTCCAGATTACATTTACAGATTCTGTAATCAGCATTCCGACTCCATAGAGATCAGAATCAGATGTAATTAATTCCAGTATTTTTTCCCACTCTGGTTCCTTCAACAGAAATTTACAGAATGCAGAGGTATCAATGACTGTCACGATCTTCCCTGACCATCTGTGCCGCAGTCCCTTCCTTACCTTCGGGAAGTGTTTTAATCATACAGATGACTTGTTCCAGGGCCTCTCTTTTTTTTCTATTTTCAATTTTCTTTTTCAGGAATGCTTTGATTTCCTCGTTCCAGTTTACTTCTGCTTTTAATCTCTCCATTTCCTGTTTTATTTCAGGAGGTATCCGGATGCTGATTACTGATGACATCGTTGTAATTATAATTGTTTACATTTATCTAAATTATCACGTTTACATCACTGCCACGAATAAAACCATAAAGACCTGGAGATCTATGCAATCCTATACTCTGATGACTTTGCGTCTTTTCCCCGATTACACGAACAAACGGCATCATTTTTTTCCGATTCCGGGCAGTATGATAAATTTTCCTAATTGATGCGTAAATATCTAACATATTTAAATAAATTAATAATGTAATTATATCTTTATGGGGACCATGACTATCTCGATCGATGATGATACCGAGAAGACATTCCGTGAAGTTGCTGAACGGAAACTCGGAAAAAAGAAGGGATACCTGGGACAGGCAACCACCGAAGCGATGCGACTCTGGATACAGGAAATGACCCAGGAAGAAATTGCAAACGATGCCCTCCTCCTTCTTGAAAGGACGGTTGATTACGGAGCATGGCACTACAAAGACCGTCAGGAGTTATATGACCGTTCGCCATAATCCAGGTCTCCCTGCCTCTGCTCCGCCCCTGGTTGACACGAATGTGTTCTGTTATCTCTTTGATGCACGTGACATGAGAAAATCTCAACTATCAAAAGATCTTATTGCGCGTTGTTTCCGATCGGAGTGCCACTATTCAGTATCAGTACAAAACCTTGCTGAGCTCTCGGTGGTAATGACAGAAAAAATTGGGTTGCCAACTTCACATGACTTTATCCGACAATTTATCTCAGATATTGCAAGATTTGATGGCTGGACAATTCTTCAATACCGGGTGGATTCAATACTGGCAGCCCTGGATTTGCAGTCCGATTATTCTCTGCACTTCTGGGATGCACTCCTTGTGGCAACAATGAAAGAACACAGTATCAACACGATCTATTCCGAGGATATCCATTTTAAAAAGGTCCCATGGCTGAAGACGATTAATCCCTATGTCGATCAGGAATATCCGGTATGAGAAGAAATCACGGTGGTTGGCCCCTTTCTGCTTTGGCACTGTCAATCCCACGGTAATAACGGGTGCATACATCTATTGTTATAAAGATTCGATACATAACTATGCTCTTTGGTTCTTCAGGGATACGACGCGTGTTCGATCAGGAGCTCATCCGGATAGCCCTGCAGGCCGGGTCCGAACTTGGAAGTCGGGGGAACACACTCATTCTTGGTACTGACACAAGGACCACGAATGGAATACTTGCAAGTGCGCTGATTTCCGGTTTCCTCTCAGCGGGGGGAGATGTGAAAACTACCGGAATAGTACCGACCCCCGTCGTTGCTTTTGCGGTCCGAACTGCTTCGGCGGGCTGCATGGTGACTGCTTCCCACAATCCCGAGGAATACAATGGCCTTAAACTTTTTAACCCGGATGGTTCCTCGTTCACGAAGGTACAACAGGAAACACTGAGTCGTCAGTTAGGAACTTCTGACCCGGCTGACTGGACCCACCAGGGGAACCTGTCGTCTATTGATGCAATTACTCCATATACAGATTCAATACTGGATAAGGTGCATGTAAATCACGAACTAAAGGTCCTTCTTGACTGCGGCTGCGGGGCGGGTAGCACTGTTTCACCAGGCTTGCTTTCACATCTTGGAGCGACACCTGTCTGTATCAATTGCCATCCGTCAGGTCATTTTGCAAGACCGTCCGAACCTGTTGAATCTAATCTTTTGTTCATCCCCGAAATGATGAAGACCACCGGTGCGCGGGTTGCAGTCGTCCATGATGGTGACGCCGACCGGATGATGGCCTTCGATGAACAGCGTCGTTTTATCGATGGGGACCACCTTCTCATGCTTTTTACTTCTTATCTCGGAGCCAGGAACGTCGTCACGACGGTGGACGCTTCAATGGCGATTGAAGAGATAGCCGAGGTACGACGAACGCAGGTCGGGGATAGTTTTGTATCAGAAGAGCTAAGGTCCTGGGGAGAATTCGGTGGAGAGCCATCAGGGGCATGGATCTTCCCAAAACAGTCTTATTGCCCTGACGGACCTTATGCAGCGGCACTTTTCTGTGAAATTGC
>Ga0114951_10000524_pt1 | contig 52750 bp, 33 predicted proteins | sample AM7aDNAmetaG_FD_88677 | JGI IMG/M metagenome (GOLD analysis project Ga0114951, IMG submission 88677) | Freshwater microbial communities from Finland to study Microbial Dark Matter (Phase II) - AM7a DNA metaG | ecosystem: Environmental > Aquatic > Freshwater > Lake | place: Finland: Lake Alinen...
AAGGCTTTGGCCCGACGAAGCAATCTAAAACGGGATTGCTTCGATCACCTTTAGCTCGCTCGCAATGATGACGTAATACGCTATGTGGCACGGTTGTTGCTACATATAGAGGATAGGTGACGCGGGCTCAAGATAGATTATGAGTTTACCGCTGCTCAACGAAAAAAAAGCGGAAAAATCAGTAAGGTAAAGGGGGTGATTCACATGGCAGTCGAGAAAACGATCGGTTCATCCAGCTTGGTCGAGGTTATTGACCGTATCCTGGATAAGGGAGTAGTGGTTGATGCGTGGGTGAGAGTGTCTCTGGTAGGCATAGAGATCCTCGCGGTTGAAGCCAGAGTTGTAGTGGCGTCAGTCGAGACTTATCTGAAGTATGCTGAGGCTATTGGTTTAACAGCAACAGCAGCCTAAAGGATAAGGTTGAAGAGGGGTTCTTGCCCGGCCATCCTCATCCTGTAAAAACAGGAGAAAGCATGGTTAGCCAAGGAGTTCCTTCTAAGAGAGGAGTGGATAAAGCTATGCAGGAAGTGACAGATCTGAAAGGAACAAAAGAAACAGTAGAGAATATCCTCGCTTCCTATGAAACCAGAATAGAGAATCTTAGCTCTGTATTTGAGGTTTCCCAATCACTAATTGATTGCCTTCCGGAGTCCCTTCTTGGCAACAATCCGGAAAAGGAGAAGATTAATAGCCAGCTCAGGGATCTTCTCGCCAAAAATGACAGCCTGAGGAAGAAGGATTACGATAAGATAATGGCTAGCGTGCTGTCATTCCAGGAAGAATGCGCCGAAGAGGTGAAAGACTTAATAAGGGAATATTTTACCGAGGAGAGGAGTGTCGCTATAGTATTAAAGGAAGCTCTGAGAGAATGTAAGGAGGCCATTGCCAGGGGAGAAATAGAAAAAATCAGACATGTGCAGTCAGCGCTAAAAACCATTTTCACCAAACAGGAAAAGCAAAAGAGTGAGATTGTTTCCAGATTAAGAGAGTTTCAGGGCGAACAAAAAGAGATACCTCGTCAACTTACAGATCTTGTAGCAAAGGGCGAAAATCTTCGGATAAAGGACTTTAGATTAATGATCAGTAAGATTAAGTCCCAACGCGTGGAAAGAATAAGCTTGCAGAAGAAAAGGAAGGAAGAGGTTGCCAAAATGCTCCAGGATTTTGGAAAGCAGAGACAAAAACTTGCCTTTTCGCCAAAGACAATTGATATAGATGAAGCGAAGATCGATAAAAAACAAAATAACCAGGTGAGCTAAACCCTTCGACAAACTCAGGATTAATCCTGAGAAAGCGAAGCGCGTCGAAGGATAAAAAAGGAGGGTATCAAAATGGGAATAGCTGATAGCATGAAAAGCATCACCGAGAACATTATCTCGTCTTATGATGCGCGGGTGAAAGGATTAACTGATTTAACAGCCGATACGAATAGTATATTAGGAAATGCCCGATCGGCAGTAAAAGGTTTTGCCCAGGACAGGAAGAAGATGGCCGGTGAACTGGCGGGCAACCTCGCGGGTTTTGTCAATGATCTGGAAAAGAATGTGGGCTCCATGCTCAAAGGGTTTCAGGCGAACCATGAAGAGATGAGTGAAAAGCAGGCCGCAAACTTGGCAGCTTTTGTTAAGGCCATAGCGAAAGATGTGGCCTCACAGTTAAAGGACACTGCCGCGAAGTTAAAGGTCATACATGCGGATCGGGAAAAGATGTCGGCTGATCAGAAGAAGATGTTGGAGGATACGAGGTCAGCTCTTGCTAAATCGGTAAAGGATATAGAAGGTTATACTCAAAAGAAACTGAAGGAATTTGACGAGGCTCATAACGAGATGTCAGATGCCTTAAGAAGCAGCCTGGCAAAATATGTCGGTAATATATCCGGCGATGTCAGAAAACTTTTGGGTGATACGCGTAAACTCATGGGTGAGTATGGCTCGGATATAGCAAAGGCAAAATCGGCATGGCAGGGTATGTCTTCCAGTCTGGCCAAATCCAGAGGGACAGGGGTAATGCCTAAAATCGAGGCCGGAGACGAGATAGTTTCAGTTGAGAAGACCATCGAGAAGAAGAGCAAGAAAAAGGCCGGAAAGAAAAAAGGAAGAAAAAAGAGCTAGTAAAGGAGATCAAGTATGAGCAATATATCGAGTGGTATGAAGTCTCTTTGTGACAACATTACCACGGCTCGTGAGGATAGAAAGAAAAGTATGGAGGATTTAAGGCAGCAGGCAGAAACCATTAGGGACAATGCCAGGAAGTTTGTGGACCACTGTAGAAAAGTTCATAAGGAGATGACCAAATCCTTAAAGACGGGACTTTGCGAAGATAGAATTGAACTGATCAAAAAGGTCTCTTCTTTAAGGGATGATTTCAGGAAGAAGGAAAAGGGTATCCGTGCCGATTTAGTTGAAGCAAATAGGCTCTGGAGTGCAATGAATAAAACATTAACATCCAGGAAGAGGGATGAAAAAAATGATTGATGAAATGACCACAGTATTAGACCCCAGTCCTTTACCGGACTTCGTGGATACTGGCTATATAAAGGATATCACAGTCAGGGCACTTGCCTATATAAAGGCGGGTTTCCCTGTCCATTTTAGAGGGATATCCGGCTCCGGTAAAACAACACTGGCTATGCATATAGCAAGTAAGCTCGGAAGGCCTGTGGTTATGATCCACGGAGACGAAGAGTTCACCACCTCCGATCTGGTGGGAGGCGAATACGGTTACAGGATAAAGAAGGTTGTGGACCGGTTTATCTCCAGGGTCTTAAAGACTGAAGAAGATATGGTAAAGCACTGGGTGGATAATCGACTGACCGTCGCTTGTAAGTACGGATTCACATTGATTTATGATGAGTTCACCCGTTCCCGGCCTGAGGCGAATAACATACTTCTTTCTATCCTACAGGAGAAGATGATGGATTTGCCTGTGGGCAGAGGCGGAGAAGAGCCTTATTTAAAGGTTGATCCGAACTTTAACGCTATATTTACATCTAATCCCGAAGAGTATGCCGGCGTTCACAGGAGCCAGGACGCATTAAGGGACAGAATGATCACCATGGACCTGGACTACTTTGACTATGAGACAGAGGTGGCTATCACTCAGGCAAAGTCCAAGCTTTCGAGGCAACACTCCGGGGCGATCGTCAATATTGTGAGGGGTTTAAGAGAGTCAGGAAAATGTGAATTTGCTCCCACCGTCCGCGGCTGTATTATGATCGCCAAGACCCTTAAAGTTCAGGGCGTTACCCCTATAAAAAGCTCCGATGGGGCTTTTACGCAGATGTGTCAGGACATATTGGCTTCTGAGACAAGCAGAGTCGGTTCAAAGACTAATCAGGATAGGGTGAAAGAGATAGTGAAAGAGCTAGTTAAAAAAGAAGTCAGCTCCGGCAAAACTATCAGTATTGCCAAAAAGGCCTCCGGATCTGATGGAGAAACCGGTAGAGTTAATAAGAAGACTATACGCGCCGGCAAAAAGACTGTAGGCGCAAGTAAGAAGTTAAAAAAAGAAGCTGTTGCTGTTTAAAGAGATTCCCGGATATGAAGGGAGATAGGCCGTATGAAAGGGATACAGCGGGTAATAAGCGTTAGGGATATTAAGAGCATACATTCTATAGGGGGCAGTTCTGTGCCCAAAGCGCAAAGATCCGCTTACCTGGAATTGTATGTGAGCGGGAGAGAAAAGGATAGGCTCGAGAAAGAGATCTATGTATTGAACAAAAGGATTACCACCGCACAAAAACTTTTATATTCCGTATGCAGGCGGATTGAAAAATTGCAATTTGAAGTGCGTGAGGATCAGACTGTCAAGACTTGTAAAAGAGTCCCCTCAAAACCCATGAAAAAACTATCTGTGCAGTACTGATGGGTATTTTTTAATGATTTGGAAGACATTTGATTGGAAAAGCCAGAAAGTAGGTCAAAGAGGAGAAGTTCTTTATAGGACGAGCTATAGATGTGCATTTTGTAAAGGGATGGGGCTTATACCCTCTAAAAAAAGCACACAATGTTCTGCCTGTTCAGGCGCCGGAAATGTAAGGGTTTCATCGCCGGCGGTTATTTGCGCTTATTGCAACGGGGAAGGTCGTTCGCTCTCGAATAGGGCTCTTGCGTGTATTGTCTGCAAAGGAAAAGGCGTGATAAGTGTAAACAGTGAAGATACCGAACCCTGTTTGACATGTAAATGCAGAGGTAGAGAAAAGGGATCGGACCTCCCCTGCTTGACCTGTAGAGGGAAGGGCGTTGTACCAAAGAAATAAGCGTATAATAAAAGGGGGGAATGAAAATGGAGAAATATAAGAAACAATCGAATAGAGGCCCGAATGGTGATGGAGAGAAGAAAAAAGAGGGTCTAGATATTGATTTTGGCATGGGTAAAATAGGTTTAGGAGGGCTATTTAGCGGCATAGAGAAACTGGTCGACTTCGCTACAAAGCTAAAAGAATCGGGTGGTGAAATCAAACAAGAAGGCGAAATAGATCTAAGTCATCTTAAAAAAGGGATGAAAGGCGTGTTTGGTTTTTCTGTAAAGAGCGCGGTAGGCGGCAAGCCCATTGTAGAGCCGTTCGGCAACATAAAGAAGACCCCTAAAGGCCCTAAAATTGATGAGGAGAGAGAGCCTATTACCGATCTCTTTGATGAAAAAGAAGATGTTAAGATCTACGCTGAGATGCCGGGGGTAAGTCAGGAGGATATAAAATTAGATTTAAAAGAAGACATCCTGGATATATCCGCCCACAGCGGCGATAGAAAATACCATAAAGAGGTATTGCTCCCCATGAAGTTAAAAACGGAAAACATGACTTCAGCCTATACCAATGGTATGCTAGAGATCAAGATAAAGAAGTAGTGGATGGCATTAACAGGATTAAAAGAAGCCGCGTTGAAATTAATATTATTTGGCGGAAAGGGCGGAGTGGGAAAGACGACCTGCGCCTCGAGCGCGGGTCTTTATTTGGCTAAGAACGGTTTTAAGACATTAGTTATCTCCACCGATCCGGCGCATTCAGTTTCAGATAGCTTAGGCCAAAGAGTAGGAGATGAGATAAGAGAAATAAAAGGGGTAAAAAATTTAAGCGCCCTGGAAGTAAACGCAAAAAAAGCTCTTTCACAATTTAAGATAAAATACGAGGGTCAAATAAAAAAGATTTTTGACACCTCTACTTATCTAGACCAGGAAGATGTTGATTCTATGTTCGCTTTACCTATCCCTGGCATAGATGAGGTTATGGGTTTTAAGACCATTGTAGATTTAATAGATGAGGCAAAATTTGATAAATATATTGTGGATACGGCGCCTACAGGCCACGCATTAAGACTTTTGACTCTGCCGCAGCTTTTGGATGAGTGGATCAAGGTTTTAGCGAAGATGCGATGGAAATACAGATACATGGTAGAAAGTTTTTCCGGCAAGTATAATCCTGACGAAGGCGATGATTTTCTGATGGAGATGAAGAAGACAGTGAAAAAGATAGAGGACCTGCTTAAGGATCGGAAAAGATGTGAGTTTGTGGCAGTTACTATCCCTGAAGATATGGCAATTTTAGAAACAGAGAGATTGGTAAATGATTTAAACGGGTATGGCATAAGAGTAAAACAGTTATTGGTGAATAATTGTTTAGAGTCGAGAGATTGTCAGTTTTGCCGGGAAAGAAGTGATGCCCAGGAAGAACATATAAAACAGATACGAAGAAAATTTAGCGGTTTAAAGACTACTATTTTGCCATTACAAGCCAGTGAGATTAGAGGCATTGAGGCGTTAGATAAATATACCGGGAGGTTATTCCAATGACGACGAAAAAAGACGATAAGGGCTTGACTCTGAAAGTAAAAGAAGCTCTGCCAAAAGATGTCGGCAGGGTAATCGCCCGGATCGACCCGGAGGATTTAAAAATCTTAGGGCTGGAAGTCGGGGAGATCGTTGAGATTGAAGGGAAGAGGAAGACCGCGGCGAAACTGATGCCCTGTTATGCTGATGAGCGAGGGAAAAAGATCATTCAGATAGATGGGATAGCCAGGGATAACGCGGATATCGGATTGGATGATAAGGTGAAGATCCGCAAGGTTGATTCTAAGCCTGCCAATAAGATTACGCTCTCTTCTCTGACAGCATCCACTGCGCTGCGGGGAGATCAAGATACTAAGTATATCGGGTCACTTGTCGCAGGACTGCCGGTTATGAAAGGCGATAAAATCAGGGCTACTCTCTTCGGGACCAAGGCGTGCGATTTTAAAGTAGAGGATACCATCCCCGGCGGAGTAGTTATAATAGGTTCTTCTACTCTGATAAGGATGGAGACGAAAGGGAGAGCATCGGACGATAAAGAAGCGGCGGAAGGTAAACATGCCAAAATTTCCTACGAAGATATTGGCGGGCTGGGCACTCAGATCCAAAGGATCAGAGAAATGGTTGAACTTCCATTAAGATTTCCTGAAGTATTTGAGAGGCTGGGAATCCAGCCGCCTAAGGGAGTGTTTTTTTACGGGCCTCCGGGTTGCGGAAAGACATTAATCGCCCGCGCGGTAGCCAATGAGACCGACGCATATTTTATCAGTATGAGCGGACCCGAGTGCATGGGGAAATTTTACGGTGAGGCGGAACAGCGGCTTCGCTCGCTATTTGAAGACGCTAAGGCTCATGCCCCGGCAATAATCTTTATAGATGAAATTGAATCCATCGCTCCAAAAAGAGAGGATATGGGCGCGGAGAAACAGGTTGAGCGCAGAGTGGTAGCTCAGCTCCTGTCTTTGATGGATGGATTGGAATCCAGAGGACAGGTTATTGTTATGGCGGCGACAAACGTACCTAACTTAATAGACCCCGCTCTGAGGCGTCCGGGCCGATTTGACAGGGAAATGTCCATTCCTATCCCCGATAAAAACGGAAGATTGGAGATACTCCAGATTCACACGCGGGGCATGCCGTTAGCGGAAGACGTAAGCATTGAGAAACTGGCTGAGATTACACATGGATACGTAGGCGCGGATCTGGAGGCCTTGGCGCGGGAAGCGGCTATGTCAGCCTTAAGAAAGATCCTGCCCAAGATAGATTTTGAAATGGCGGAGATCCCCTACGAGACACTGATGAAGCTGGAAGTGGGCATGAATAATTTTTTAGAAGCGATGAAAGAGATTGAGCCATCGGCGATCAGAGAGGTTTTTGTGGAGGTGCCGGATGTCAAATGGAGCGACGTAGGAGGCCTGGAAGATATAAAAAAGCGGCTGATGGAGACCGTGGAATGGCCGCTAAAATATGCCGAACTTTTTAAGAAAGCCGACACTAACCCGCCTAAAGGGATCCTGCTTTATGGCCCCCCGGGCACGGGAAAGACGTTATTGGCTAAGGCAGTGGCCAGCGAGAGCGGGGTTAACTTCATCTCTATTAAAGGGCCTCAGCTGGTGTCTAAATACGTTGGCGAGAGCGAAAAAGGAATCCGCGAGATATTTCGTAAAGCAAAACAGGCATCGCCCTGCATATTATTTTTTGATGAGATGGATTCCATAGTCCCTCTCAGAAGCGGCGGAGATGCTTCCCATGTATCCGAACGGGTTATCAGTCAGTTCCTGACCGAAATGGATGGAATAGAAGAGCTAAAAGGAGTGCTTATCCTTGGGGCTACCAATAGAGTGGATCTTGTTGACAAAGCAGTATTGCGGCCGGGAAGATTCGATCTGCTTTTAGAGCTTCCTCTTCCCGACGAGAAAACAAGGCTGGAGATCTATAAAATACACACAAAAGAAAAGCCTCTGGACAGCGACGTTGATCTTAAAAAATTAGCGATTGAAGCGGATAATTTTACCGGCGCGGATATAGAATCGGTAGTAAGGAGCGCTTCGATCCTTTCGATGAGGGATTTTCTGGAAAAAGAAAAAGGCAAGATCAGCGAAGAGAAGTTAAAAACTTTTACCATAAAGAAAAAATTCTTCGATGAAGCCGTGAAGATAATAAAGAAAAGGGAGGCTTAAGCATGGCAAGCCTAATCAAGGGTTTGGTGGACAGTTTTAAGAAATTATTAGTCGGCGTACTAAGGAAAAAGACGAAAACTCCGGAATAAAAATAGCTTAGGCCTTTTATGGATGTCGAGTGAAATTGAATCACGCATTGAAAGACAGGTATCATGAAATATAGCGGTAAATATATTTACGGAGTTTTAAATTCTGATAAAGAGGTATTCTTTGGCTCTTACGGGGTTACTGACTGCGAAGAGGTCTATACCGTTTCTTATCGGGATATTTCGGCTGTAGTGAGCGATTCTGAAATAGTTGATTATACGCGGATGCGCAAAGACGTTTTAGCTATGTTTTTAGTGAGACATCAAAAGGCTATCGAAAAGATCATGAGTTTGAACCATACAATCATTCCTATGAGGTTGGGGATCTTTGCCAAAGATGAGGATGAGGTTAAACATATATTGGCATGCGGTTATACTGTAATTAAAGATGTCTTCACTAAAATATCTGACAGGATCGAGATTGACGTAACGGCCATTTGGGGTGACTTCTATTCGATCATTAAAGGAATAGGGGAAAGCAAGGAGATCCGGGAATTTAAGGATCGGCTTTTATCCTCACCCGGAGGCGTAACCGTGGATGACCAGATGAAGATTGGGCTTATGGTCAAAGACGCGTTGGATAGAGATAGGGAGTTGTATTCTAAGCAGATACAAGATACCCTTAAAAGCGTAAGCCAGGCCTTAAAAGTACATGAGCCCATGGATGATAAGATGGTAATTAATATAGCTTTTCTAATTGATAAAGCTAAGCATAAAGACTTTGATATGAAGGTGGAAGAGCTAAATATCAAATTCAATGAACGACTGAATTTCAGGTGCATCGGCCCTCTTCCGCCTTATAGCTTTTATACCCTCGAGACGAATAGTATAAGTAATGAAGATATAGGTTGGGCGAAGAAAAGGCTGGGGATCTTAAGCGATATTACAAGCAAGGACGAGGTCAAAAAAGCCTATCAGAGGCAGGCGGTTTTCACTCACCCGGACAGAAACCCGGGTTCATTCAGCGCCGGAAAAGAATTTGATGAGGTGAACAGGGCATACAGAATACTTACAGAATACTGCACGGCTCTTAACCAGGCCCGCCTGACCGATGCAGCATTATCAGTCGGGCAGGCAGGTCAAAATAACGATCCTATATTGGTGAGGGTAAGAGAATGATACAGAAGGAAGGACGGTATATATATTGCGTTATAGCTTCGTCGCAGGAGAGAAGTTTCGGGCCTATAGGAATAGGTGAAAGAGGTGACGATGTCTCAACCATAGGCTATGACGACATAAGCATGGTCGTGAGCAGTCACCCTCTATCTAAATTAACCGTTAACTCAGAGAATATGCTTACACATGAACGGGTGATCGAGGCAGTGATGAAGGAGTTTGACGGTGTGCTTCCGGTAAGGTTCGGGACTATCGCGTCAAACGCCGATGAAATAAGAAATCTCCTAAGCAAAAGATACAGAGAGTTTAAGAGTGCGTTACGTGACGTGGATCATAAAGTAGAATTGGGTGTTAAAGGCATATGGAATAATATGCCCGCTATATTCAAAGAAATTGTAGATGAGAATAAAGCGATTGAGCTGTTAAAAAAGAAGCTTCTGAAAGATAATAGTAAAAAAAATATTCAGGCCAAAAATGAAATAGGTAAGATGGTGGAGAGGGCTCTGGAAAAGAAGAAAGATAAAGAGGCTGAAGGCATTGTAGAAGCGCTGAGGAGGACAGCCTTTGATCATAAGCTCAATAAGACTGTGGGCGATGAGATGTTCATGAACGCCGCGTTTTTGGTGGATAAAGGCAGGGAGAAAGAGTTTGATAATATAATGTGCGATCTGGGCGAACAGCATGGGAGAAGAGTGAAATTTATGTATACGGGACCTTTACCCGTATTTAACTTCGTCAATATCGTTATATATCCTGAGGAGTGGGAGAAGTAGATGAAGGATACTGCAGGAAAAGAAGGTAAGTATATATATTGTATTATCGCGTCAAAAGAGGCCGAATCCTTTGGAGCTCTCGGGATTGGCGGACGAGGTGATGAACTGCATTCCATCCTTTATAAGGATATCGCGGCCGTAGTCAGTAATTCTCCGATAATAAGCTATGCAGTCTCGAGAGAGAATATGCTTGCCCATGAGAAGGCGATAGAGGAGATAATGAAAAAATATACGGTTTTGCCGGTACGATTTTGCACCATTGCCCAGGATGAAAATAAAGTAAAAAAGATATTGGAAAAAGAGCATGATAAATTTACCGGCATGCTAAAAAATATAGAAGGTAAAAAAGAACTGGGTTTACGCGCTATATTCAAGGAAGACGTAATATATAAAGAGATAGCGGAGAATTACGAAGATATTAAGAAAATTAAAAAAGCGTTGTCATCCGAGCCGCCGGCAAAGACCTACTATCTGCGTATGGAGGCCGGCAGGAAAGTCGAAGCCGCCCTGCAGGAACAGAAGGATATGTACAAGAAGGAGATTTTAGAGACGCTATCGCCTTTGGCGAAAGATACGAAGGTCAACAATCCTTATGGTGAGCTGATGATCATAAGCGCCGCATTTCTGGTAGAGAATGCGAATGAAACGGAATTTGACCGGAATGTTCAGATCCTCGCGGATAAATATGATGACAAGATAAAATTTAAATATGTGGGAACACTGCCTCCCTTTAATTTTGTGAACCTCGTGATCGAAACGATGGGATACTAAAATGTTTTTACTGGATGATATATTACTCGCGCCATTAAATGGCATAATTTGGCTGGCTAAAAAGATCGATAATGTGGTGGAAAAGGAATTTTCTGATGAAGGGCTCATAAAAGAGAAACTTATGGAACTACAGATGCGATTTGAGCTGGATAAGATCAATGAGCAAGAGTTTAATAAACAGGAAGCGGAACTTTTGGCGCGATTGGACGCTATCAGAAAAGCAAAAGAGGAAGAGGGAGAATAGAAATGGCCAATATAGAAGGTGCGAAAAAAGAGGTTATAGATTTTTTAAGGAAGACCCTCAGCGTCAAGGACGTAACAGTGATCAAGGTCTCAAAGGTTGGCGATGGGTGGGAATGTGAAGCAGAGGTTTTTGAAGCGAGTTCATTTATCAAGTCTCTCGGGCTTTCTACGAAAGTGCAGGACAGGAATATATACGCCCTTAAACTAAGCGGTGACCTGGAGGTAGAATCCTACGAGCGCAAAGGGACTCTTAGCCCGGGAGAATGATCGCGGTGAAAGAGCTCCTCTATTTGTACTGTGTTACAAAGGATAGTCTTCCATCTTATGATTTTGCGGATTTAGGGGTTAAGGTCGAGCTTGTTTATTTTCAGGGGACTTACGCGGTTATCAGCAGCGTCTCGCCCGAAGACTTTAGTGAGATAAATCTAAAAAGGCATCTGACCGACATGAGTTGGGTGGAGAGAAATATCCGGCTTCACGAGAAGGTGATAGAGAAGATCATGAAAGAGCAAACCGTGCTGCCTTTTAAATTCGGTACGGTTTTTGAGTGCAAAGCGAATGTAGAAAAATTGCTTAAAGCAAATAATCTCGAGTTTAAGACTGTGCTGGATTTTCTGGAGGGTAAAGAGGAGCGGGGCCTTAAGATATACTGTAGCAGTGAATATTTTAAAGATACCCTTTGCTCAAAGAACGAACGGATCATAGCGCAAGACAAAGAAATTCTCGCCGCCGGCCCGGGCAAGGCATTCTTTTTAAAGAAGAAAAAGGAAGAGATAGTAAAAGATATCATTAACGAAAAGATCTCTGAATACACAAAGGACTGTTTTGAAAGATTAAAAATAGTCGCTGTGAATGCTAAGATTAATAATATATTACCTAAAGAGGTAACGGAAAAGAAAGAGGATATGGTGTTAAACGCCGCGTTTTTGATAAGCAGCAAGCGGATCAAAGAGTTTGAAAATGTTATATCATGTCTCAAGGCTAAATATGCGGATAAGGGGCTGATATTTGACTGCACGGGCCCCTGGCCGCCTTATAATTTCTGTAAGCAGGTAAGTCAGATTTAACCTTCTTTTTTTGTAAACTCTCAATGTAGTGAGAAGTGGCGCATCTTTAAATGTGCGCTACAGTTCGGGTTATTAGATAGTGGGACAAGTTAAAGCCTGCCCTACAATAAAAGGATGCACGATGGATAATCCGATAAAAACCACGCAGGATAAGAAAAGCTATTTAGATCTTCGTAAGAAGGAAAGGGTCACGCTTTTAGAGATCCTGGATAGGGCTCTGACAAAGGGCGTAGTCATATCCGGAGATATAGTTATTTCCGTAGCTGATGTGGATCTTGTATATTTAGGATTAAGGGTTCTCTTGAGCTCAGTAGAGACGATGGAGCACTTAAGAGGAGCTCCTATGCCTGGCGCAACCGAGGAGCCGACGTAAAAGATGAGATTATATGTCTATGCCATAATCGATTCTAATAAGGAGATGGACGAATCCAATAAGGGACTATGCGAGGCCCCTATTTATAGTATCCCTTATCGCGATATCGGAATAGTGGTGAGTAATCTCGATCCCCAGGTCCAAATCAAAACCGAAGAGTCTGTTTTAAAGCACGAGGAAATCGTGGAAGCGCTGATGGACAGATTCACCGTTCTGCCGATGAGACTATATACGGTTTTTGCAGGAAAAGAAGAGATGCTTTTAAGGGTGAAAGATCATTATGAGGATTTTACAGAGAACTTAGACCGGGTGTACGGTAAGTGCGAATTCGGCATAAAGGTTATTTGGGCGGGCAATGTCATAAAAGATAGAATAGCAAGTGCCCATAAGGACGAAAGCGCTCCGGTGAACGCCGTGCAGTCAGGAGCTAAATTCATGAAAGAGAAGTTCGAAAAGTACAAGATAGACAAAGAGTTCGAAGAAGAGGCGGATAGATGCATCTCTATCGTAGATGAGTTTTTGAACAGGTACGTCTCCGAAAAAAAACTCGAAAAATTAAAGACCGACAATCTGCTCCTAAGCGCCGCCTATCTGGTGGACAGGAAAAAGAAAGATGACTTTATGGAAGCGTTCGAGGAATTGCGCTCTTCCGGAGGAGATCTTAAGTATATGCTCAGCGGCCCGTGGCCGGCGTATAATTTTATCACGTTAAGTCATTCCGGGGATAGGAAGTTTGGCGGGCCTGATTTGATCGAAACTATATTGCAACACAAATATCCGGAAGAAAAGGATGGTAGGCAGCTATGAGTAAAACAATCGAGACGGATTCTCTCGAGATTTTTGCCGGCGAGATGGAAAAAGTTAAGGATGCGCTGCCTAAAAAGATCGAGGCAAATCCTGAAAACGTGGAGAAGGGATTGGCGAAGCTGGTTCTTACTCTCATAGAACTGATTCGGAAGTTAATGGAAAAACAGGCGATGAGAAGGGTAGAGGCGGGTTCTCTTACCGACGAGGAGGTCGAGCGGATCGGTGAAACATTGATGAAGTTAGAGAACAAAATGAAGGATTTGAAAGAGATCTTCGGGCTTAAGGATGAGGAATTGAACATTAATTTAGGGCCCTTAGGAGATTTAATGTGAGAGGAGAAAATATGGATCGTGAAGACGGCGCTAAGGTAAACTGTGCTATATTTCAAAAGCAGGAGGCGGTGATAAAAGATATCACGAATAAGATCAATGCGATCGAGGGAGTGGTGGGAAAAGCGGTATTTGCCGAAGAGCTGCGGAAAGAGGCGGATGTACTGCTTGCCTGCCAGGACTATAAGAGCGCAAACATTGATTGTGAAAACTGCCGGTATATAGCGAGCTTACGCAAGAGGGCGGCGGATATAATTATAAAAGTGAAAAAGCTAGCATAAACAGAAAAGGAGAATGTGTTATGCCTAACACAAAGATGATACATGCCAACGATGCTACAAATCTGGCGGATATTTTAGAGCGGGTATTAGATAAAGGGATCGTGATCGCCGGGGACATAAAGATCCAGATTGCCGATATTGATCTTCTCAATATTAAGATAAGGTTATTGGTCGCCTCAGTTGATAAGGCAATGGAGATGGGGATAAATTGGTGGCAGCAGGATTCCTACCTGTCTTCAAAAGCAAAGGACAATGAGATAGCAAAAGAGAATGTGCTGCTGAAAAAGAGATTAGATCATCTGGAAGCGAAGATAAAGGCGAAATAAGTCAGATCTGGCCAGGTTAGATCCGATGCGAGGTCTAATCTGGCCAGGCCTCATTTTGATAGAGAGCTCCAAAAGAGTCCATGGATATATCCTCAAGCTGTTTAAGCCGAAACGCCTGAAAGAAAAATTAAAAGAGATATTAAATGAAGGGTATTAATTTCTTAAAAAAATTCTATGAAGATTGTAAATAAAATAAGCCTCTCATTTCTGATCGTTAGTCTAATTCTCATGAGTATCGCGGGAAGCGTCTTTTATTTAACCTTGAAAAATAATCTGCAGAAGTCTATATATACTAATCTATCCGGCGTGCTTAGTTCACGATGTGATCACATCGAAACCTACCTTAAAATGCTGGTCGTTTATGTGGAGCAATTATCAAAAAGCGGCATTTTGGAGGATTCTCTAAAAATAAGCGATAAAGAAAGCCCTGAGCGCAATGAGGCCTTTAAGTTGGCGATGAAAAGGCTTGGGAGGATTGAAGAGGCCAACCCAGCGATAGCGGAATTTCTGCTTATGGATAAAAAGGGCTTGGTAGTAGCCGCAAGCAACGAAAGCAGTATCGGATTAGATAAATCCGTGGATTCTATTTTTCTCGGCGCCCAAAAAGGTGTCTTCATCAAGGATCTCTATTATTCCGAAGAACGTAAAGAGTCTTTAATGGCCGTATCCGCGCCAATATTAGAAAGCCAGACGGGTGAATTATTGGGCGTGCTTACGGCAAGAGTGAGATTAACGGATTTGAATAATATTACCACAAGTGAAGTCGGTATGGGCAAGACCGGCAAGATTTATATTGTTAATGAGCGTGGATGCATGATCACTCCGTCCAAATTTGAAAAAGGCGCGGCCCTAAATCGAAAGATAGAAACAGAGAATGTAAGGCAAGACAGGCTGTATAAGGGCAGAGAGCACAATGGAGTGGTGGGTCTTTATCTGGATTATCGCGGCGTGCAGGTTCTGGGGGCAAATGAATGCATTCCCCAGACGCAGTGGACGGTCTTAGCCGAGATAGATGCGAAAGAGATATTTGCGCCTTTAGCTAAGGTAAGTATGGTTTTTCTTATGATTTTATTTATCGTGCCCATCGCCGGCTGGCTATTAGGCATATTCATCGCCAGGCTAATCACCGCACCGCTTAGACGCTTGCGCAAAGGTATAGAAATAGTTGGCACCGGCAATTTAGACCATAAGGTGGACATCGGCACAAAAGATGAGGCGGGACAGCTCTCGCGTGCATTCGACACAATGACGCAACATTTAAAGGAGTCAACTACCTCCATCGAAAGCCTTATTACAGAGATTGCTGAGCGCAAGAAGGCGCAGGAGGCGCTGCGGGAATCAGAAACCAAATACAAGGCGCTTTTTGCCAGCGCCGCAGAGGGAATAGTCGCGACCGATTCTGAGACGAGGCAATTCCGCTATGTCAACCCGTCTGCGTGCAGAATGTTTGGATACACGGAAGAAGAATTAATACGCTTAGGGGTAGAGGATATTCATCCAAAGGAGTTCTTAGGCACGGCGTGGGCAGAGTTCGAGGCCCAGTTGCGCGGTGAAAAGAAGTTAGCGTTTTACCTTCCGTGTTTGCGCAAAGATGGCGCTTTATTTTACGCTAACGTCAGCGCTGCTCCGGTAATACTAGACGGCCGTAAGTGCCTTGTGGGATTTTTCACCGACACCACCGAGAGCAAGAAGGCGGATGAGATGCTGAAAGAGACTCAGGAGCAGCTATTCCAGACAAGTAAACTGGCATCTCTGGGCCAACTTAGCGCCGGGGCGGCGCATGAGATTAATAACCCCTTAGCCGGAATAGTGGGTTTTACAGAGGCAACGCTGCAGGATTTAAAGAATCAAAGAATTGCCCCGGAAAAAATAGCGCATGATCTAAAGATAGTTTTAAAAAATGCCGAACGATGCAAAGTTATTATAAGTAATCTTCTGAATTTCGCCAGGGCCAAAGAGCTCCATAGACAGGAGCACGACATAGACGGTCTCTTAGATGATGCCTTAGCGCTTGTTGAATATCGGACAATTGCTCAAAATATTAAAGTCATTAAAAGATATGAAAAGAATTCGCGCAATGTAAGTATTGATACGGATCAGATGATGCAGGTATTTATAAATGTCATCGCTAACGCGCAGAACGCCATGCCGGACGGAGGGGAGCTCATCGTAAGGACTTGGTCGGAAGGCGATTTCACGCTGATCGAATTTAAGGATACGGGCATAGGCATAGGAGAGGATAGTGTCCTTCGTGTATTTGATCCGTTTTTTACTACCCGAGAACCCGGCCAGGGCGTCGGCCTTGGGTTATCCATAAGTTATAGTATAATGAAAAGGCATGGAGGATCTATCGAAGCGAAAAGCGACGGCAAAAATAAGGGCGCCTCTTTTATAATCAAGATTCCTCACTGGGCGGCAGATTCTGTATGACAAAAGATGAGTTATGGCGATTGGGCTAAAGCCATAGAAAAAGTAAAGATAAAGGAATATGATATTGCGTTTATCGATATGGTGATGCCAGGTATAAAGGGTTAACTGGCTTATCGAAAAAATAATAAGTGAGGAGAAATATAATGACTGTGAATAAAACCAAAATTCTAATAATCGATGATGAGGAGGATCTGTGTTTGCTTTTTAAAAATATACTAAAGCCCGAGGGCTATACTGTTTTTACCGCACAGAATGGATATGATGGAATAAAAATAAACCAGAAGAGAGATCCCGATATCATCCTCCTGGATCTTAAGATGCCGGGAATAAATGGTATAGAGACTCTGCGCCGTATCAGAAAAAAAGATCCCGGTGTTATAGTAATTATTATCACAGGATACGGTGATGCCGCGACGATCAGAGACGCCGCCGATCTGAATGTTTATGAGTATATGGCCAAGCCATTTAATAACGAAACGGTAATGATGACAATAAAAGACGCCGCTGCTTCTAAGGGTAAGGATGAATAATATCAGATCCCTGATATATGTGCCCGTTTTGCATACTCAGAAGGAATCGGGCGAAATTCTTCTCTCCTTAAAAGGAGATGAATCCGAAAAGCCTGCCGATGCTTCATCCGCTGAACAGGAGAAATCCGTAAAGGAGATGTGGGATGGCATATATGAAAAAATTCAGAATACGCATGTCTCGTACCCGACAATGCGGATCTATCAGGATGCCATGCCTGTTTGCGGAAGGGAAAAAGAGATAGCCGAAACTTTAGCCCAAAAGGCCAGTCGCAATCACCGACTGATCATGGATTTGCTGAAAAATGGCGCCAGCTTGGAAGGGACCGAAGACCCGAATTTATTGATCGAAGAATATGACAACTTAAGCCGGTTGATCGGTAAGGCCGGCGCTTCCGTACAGAGCTATAGAGACGCGCTTAATCAATATAGAGAAAAGGGCGCGAAATTGATGAAACAGAGGGATGCCTTTATCTCCGAAAGAATTAAAAGCACCTTGAAAGAAGGTGAGACGCCTTTGGTCTTCATGGGCGTGCGCCACGAATTGGAAAAACTGCTTCAGGGTGCTTTTGTAATCAATTATATTATCTATCGTCTGCCGTTTAAAAAGGTCAAAGATATCTATAATGTCTGATCGATCCCAAAAGCCCTCGCTATTGAGCAAAGATTTCTCCACGCTATTTTCCCCCATCCGTATAAACGCGGATATAGCGAATACCAATAAGCCATTTGCTCTATATGAATTCACCAGCATTTTTTTCCCCAATATGGTTCCTAGCATCGTAACTCTCCTCTTAGATATGGAAAGGCATTCCCAGAGACTGATCGCATCGATTGCGCCGGAAAAAAGAGAAAGATTGGTTAATGACCTTGAAGGCGTGACCATTGAAATACACTACCTGATAAAAGACAAAGGGAAGGAATTAATGTCATTACCCATTAATATATGTCCGGCGGAGGTATTGCGAAACGCCGCGTTTGCAAGGAAGGGTTCACGGTATAACGAAAAGATGCAGGAAGAGATAAACCGGATACTTACCTCTTTCATTACGAAGGAGATCCAGCGGAGGATTAAAATCATGATAGAAGGTGTCTTGAAAACCCTGCTTGCTAAACCCAGGATGCCGGCAATGCTCAAAAAGCTTTTAAGTCTGGGCCTGGTTGACAAGGAAGGTCGGCTCGCCAAAGGCGCCACCATTGAAGATTTGATATCCGGTAAATATGCAGGGCTGTTCAAAAAGGTTGTTCCCGAGGAGCTTATAAACGAAGCCCTAATACTCAAAGAGACGATCAAGGCCTGTTATGGTTGGGAAGGTAATGATTATCTCTCATCAGCGAATGCGGCGTTGGTGGAAAAGGGAATACTCGAAATAATTATAGGGGAAATGAAGGAAAAACCATGAGAACGTTGATAGTAGTCCCTGTTATCCATACGAGCGCTGACCTCGGGTCTTTAGCGCAAGATGTGACTAATAGAGGGATAGCTGACTTAGGAGAAGATGTTTGGCAGAGGCACCAGGCGACGGTTGAAAAGTTTTGGGATTGTATTTCGAGTTACTTCGATTCCATAAATGTGTCAGGAGTGAAAATATTTCAGGATGGCATGGTAGCGGATGGCGAGGTAGGGCAGAGGATTGTTCAGGAAAGCGCGAAGGCAGGAAGCCGGAATTACGAATTGGTTGCCAGGCTTATTAAGCGAGGAGCCATTTTAGTCAAGACAGAAGATTTCAAGCTTGTTAAGGAGGAGAGGGATAGGCTAGTTGCTCTAACTCAAGCCATGTCAATTACGCGTAAAATAATTATATTTATAAAGTATAAATTAGCTAAAGGCAGGCTTCTGAGCAAAAGAGATAGATTTATCGCAAAAAGAATAGATGAATCCCTATGCCCCGGTGAAACGGGAGTTATATTTATTGGCGCCTATCACAATATAGAAAAAAGGCTCGTGAAAAATATTTGTGTCAGGGAGATAAAGAATGCGCAGAAAGTAAAAGAATATCAGACATTGCTTCCTTTTTGCAATAGGTATAAGGAGCGATTTGAGAAATTAGGTGGGTATATTACTTCTAAAGTGGAGGTGCTCCGATAGTAGTAGACGAAAAATATTGACAATGTTAACAAAATGGAGCAGAATATTGATTCCTAACGAAAGAGAGTTTATGCTTGGAATAGACCTTGAAACTCTTCGGAAGAAAAATAATTTAGCGCAAGAAGATTTAGCGGACAGCCTGGCAGTTTTATGCCAGGCTGTTTGTATGTGAGGCTGGGGCGAAAGTACGCCTAAGTTGATAAAAAAAGGTGCTGAGAATGAGCGAGCCTAAATCGCCGGATAATTATGTTAAGATCGATGTTAATAGCATCACCGAGAACGATCGCGCACAGGAGATGCTGCGGCCGGTATGCAATGACCTGGAACAGCGCATGGCAGAGCAGCTGAGGGTGCTGAGGGAGAGTGAAATCCTGTTGCTTGATATGACAACTAATGTCCCCGGCGTAATCTATCAGTTCTATGTCAGGCCGAACGGAGAAGTTGGATTTTATTACGTGAGCGGCAGGTCGGAACAAGTCGTTGGTCTAAAGCCTGATATAGAGGGATATTTTGAGCGTTTCACAGAGCTTGTCATTCCTGAACACAGGGAAAGTTTTATAAAATCAATTGAGAAGGCGGCCAGGGAGTCATGTGAGTGGAAATATGAAGGTATGCTGCAAAAACCAACGGGAGAGAGAATCTGGTTTTCCGGAAATTCTAATCCATCGCCACGTAAAAATGAAATTGTTTTTAACGGGATGGTGCAAGACATTACATTGCGCAAGCGCTCGGAGGAAGCACTGCTGGAGAGCGAGGAACGATATCGGACGATTCTCCGTACGGCTATGGACGGCTTTTGGCTGATGGATTTGCAAGGGCATCTGCTGGAAGTCAACGAGGCCTATTGCCGGATGAGCGGCTATAGCACGCAGGAACTGCTGTCCATGAGCGTTACCGATCTGAGGGCTCTCGAAACCGGTGATGACATAGCCGCCCATATGCAAAAGGCTATAGCTCAGGGTGAGGATCGTTTCGAATCCCGGCACATCCGAAAGGATGGGAGTTTTTTTGACATTGAGGTCAGCATCCAATACCGGCCTGTCGAGGGCGGGCAAGTTGTGGTTTTTATGCGGGACATCACCGAGCGCAAGAGCATGGAGGAAGAGCTATGGATAAAGGATGTTGCAATCGCTTCATCCATTAACGCGTTTGCCATCGCTGATTCGGCCGGTAATCTGACGTATGTCAACGATTCTTTTCTCAATCTTTGTGGGTATGACAAAGAAGATGATGTTATCGGCAAGCCTTATACTATGTTTTGGGATGATGAGGCTGCGTCGCACGTTGTCGCCAATGCGTTACGACAAAGAGGGCAATGGACCGGAGAGGTGAATGCAAGAAGGAAAGATGGCTCTGCTATAACCGTTCAGTTTGTCGGCAATATTATATTAGACTCAAGCTCTAACGCTATAGGTATGATGGCCTCATTTATTGATATTTCTGAGCGAAAACGCGCGGAAAAGGAAGTAGTAAACCTTTCAAAATTTACAGCAGAAAATCCCAACCCTGTCCTGCGCATAGCCAAAGATGGCACAATCCTATATAGTAACAAAGGAGGGTTGAGTCTGCTTGCCAGGTGGGGCGCTGAAATTGGGGATAAGGCTCCTGGCAGGTGGTGCGATTTGATCAAGGCGAAGTTTAATTCCGGAGAGACTGGACCAGGAGGAGGAAAAGAAGAAGAAGAAGAAGAAGAAGAAGAAGAAGGCAAAATCTTTTCAATTATGATTATGCCTGTAAAAGAGTCCGGATATGCAAATCTTTATGCCCGTGACATTACCAAGCGCAAGAAGACTGAGGAGGCGTTAAAAGAATCTGAGCGAAAACTTAAAGAGCTGATTGATAAAACAACTCGCTCCCAGGAAGAGCTCAAGGTCTCTTACGCACAACTAAAGGCGAGTAAGGATGATCTGGTACGCTCCGAGAAACTTGCCTATACCGGTCGAATCGCCGCGAGCATTGCCCATGAGATAAGAAATCCCCTGACTAACGTTTCCATGTCTGTGCGGCAGCTTAAGAAAGGTGACAGGATAAAACCCGAGGGCATTAAACATAGCGATATCATCGAGAGAAACGTAGGAAGGATCAATTTTTTAATTACGGAGCTATTAAACTGCGCACGTCCTGCAAAACTTCATCCGGCGCCCTGTGATATGCACCGGGTGATTAAAGACGCATTGATTACCGATAAAGGTAAGATCAAGTCGCAAAAGGTAAAAGTGATTAAGATCCTTACCGCTAAACCCTCTATTTTAACAATTGATAAAGAATATATGGGACGCGTTCTGTTGAACTTAATCACCAACGCTATTGACGCTATGCCCAAAGGCGGCAATCTTACGATCAGTACAGAGATAAGTAAAGGCTTTTTTCTGGTAAAGGTTAAGGATTCAGGAATTGGTATCCCTGAAAAAGATGTTATCAAAATATTTGACCCATTCTTTAGCACCAAGCCTCAAGGCGTTGGTTTAGGGCTCACCACCTGTTATGGAATTATTGTCAGTCATGGTGGCACGATAGAGGTTGAGAGTAAGTGGCGAAAAGGAACTACTTTCATCCTTTCGCTACCTATTGAACACACACGGAGAGAGTAGCCGGAAAAAGTTTATGAAAAACGTACAATGGGATATTAAAAGAGGTGCGGATATTTATCGACAAGTATTCCATAACCGCTTAAAGTTATGGATCTGCACAGGTAAGGTAAAACGCGGCGAAGCGGTGGTCATACGCAGCGGATTTTCCGGTTGGCGGAAACCCGAAGATCTCGAGGAGCTTAGCCCTTACTTTCGACGCCATGAAAGAGCCGAATTAAGAAAGCTGAAAATAAGAAAAACGAGGAAGAAAGCAGCGGTAGAAATAACTCCTATAAAGAGCATTTTAATAATCGATGACGAAAAAGATCTTTGTTTGCTTTTAGGGGACGTCCTGAGATTTCATGGCTATAATGTAAAATCTGTTCATACCAAGAAAGAGGCTATGAACAGTTTAAGAACGCAGGCCCCCGACATGGTCTTTTGCGATTTAAGATTATCTGATGGTGACGGCATGAAGATCCTTTCCAGTATCAGATCGATGAGCCCTCGCACAATAGTAAGTATGGTCACCGCCTATGGCAGCGAAGAAGCTAGAAACGAAGCGAGGAGATTGGGTGCCCACAGTTTCATAGATAAGCCTTTTAACGAAGAGGATATATTGAAGAATATAAAAGAACTTTCTACTGCCGGAGCAAAGTGAAAAGAATTCTTATTGTAGACGATGATAAGGATTTGCGTTTTAATCTTTCAGCTGTCTTGAGAGAGGAAGGCCACGAGGTAATCGCCGCTTCGGATGGAAAACAGACGATAAAGGTCATTGATAAAAGCTCCCCGGATCTGGTCTTATTGGATATTAAACTTCCGGGGATGGACGGGGTCGAATTATTGCAGGAGATAAAAAGGAAATGGAATAACTTACCCATTATCATGTTGACCGCGAACAGTGACGTGAAGAGCGCGGTAAAGGCAATGAAATTGGGCGCATATGACTACATTACAAAGCCGTTTGATGATGAGGAACTGATCCTTATCATCAAAAAAGCCCTTCATACCCAGTACTTATGCAGGGAAGTGGAGCATTTAAGAAAGAAATTGGGCCAGACGTTCGCGCCGATAGAAGAGGCAATGGGAGAGAGCGTCAGGATAAGGCAGGTCTTGAAACATGTTGATATAATCGCGGCCACGAATATGACCGTGGTGCTTCAGGGAGAGAGCGGCACGGGGAAAGAAGTGATAGCGAAGTTGATACATGAAAAGAGTCTGCGCAAAGACAATCCTTTTGTCGCGATAGACTGCGGTGCTATACCGGATACACTGGTTGAGAGTGAACTATTTGGTTATGAGAAGGGCGCTTTTACCGGAGCAGAAGAGCGCAAAGATGGCAAATTTGAGCAGGCAAATGGCGGCACTCTATTCTTCGATGAGATCACCAATATCCCTAATAGCATACAGATGAAGCTATTAAGAGCCGTTCAGGAAAGAAAATTTCAACATTTAGGCGGCAAGACCAATATAAGTGTGGATGTGCGGATAATAGTGGCAACTAATATTAATCTTTTAGAGGCTGTAAGGCTGGGCAAATTTAGAGATGACCTGTTCCATAGATTAAACGAGTTTAATATCAATCTCCCGCCTTTAAGAGAAAGAAAGGAAGACCTGCCCGTTTTAATTAAATACTTTGTGAATGAATCGAATGGGGATCTTGGTAAAAATGTGGGTGGTGTCTCGAGTGAAGCCGTGAGGCTTCTTATCGATTATCCCTGGCCGGGCAATGTCCGGGAACTGAAAAACGTGATCAAAAGGGCGGTTCTTTTGGCCGATTCCAAAGAGATCACCCCGGCATGCCTCTCCTTAAACGAATGTACCTGCTCCGCACAAGCTTCCCAGTCCCCCGGCATGCCAATATCTGATACTAAAGAAGGCGATTCTCTTAAAGAGGTGAAGGAAAAGTCCTCATCACAGATTGAGGAGAAGATGATTAAAGAGGCCCTGGTTAAAGCCGGTGGCAATAAGACTAAGGCCGCCAGTTTCCTTAAAATAGACCGTACGACACTTTATTCAAAGATAAAAGAATTTCAAATCAAGTAACTTCCGTCATTTTGAGGGAGGCCGATGGCTTCGTTCAGAGTGACGTGGAAGTTGTATTTCGCAACAGCCCCTTATACTAAGCTTCTGTCTGGCTAAACGCTGTAGATGAAAAGAGCGCGTTATGGAACTATCGCTAAAACCTGCTAATAAGTTAACCTATAAATTCAGACTAACTCCCCAGATGCGTTTATCCATTCATCTTTTACAAATGCCTCTTGTTAAATTAAAGGAATTCATCGAAAAACAGGTGGAAGAAAATCCCTTATTAAATATGGAAATCGTGAAACCGCCTAAAGAAGTAAATTACAATCTTTGCAGTGAAGAAGAACAAGATTACAGAGAAAGCCTGATAGTCAAACCTGCCACGCTCCAGGATCATCTCTCGTCGCAATTACAGCTGCTCGCTGATTCTGATAATGTCAGGGAAATTGGAGAACTGATTATAGGCAACATAAACGATGATGGCTATCTTGGATGCCCGATAGAAGAGATAAAATCTAATTCCGGTGAAATTACGCGATCCGAAATCGGGAAAATATTGTCATTAATTCAAACTTTTGATCCTGTCGGTGTTGGGGCGAAGGATTTAAGAGAGTGTCTATTATTGCAATTAATAGCAAAGGACCGAAATGATTCATTAGCTTATAAAATTGTAGATAGATATTTGCCCGTTCTTCAAAATAAAAGATATGATTACATCTCGAAGAAGATGGGGATTTCCGTTGAAAAGATTAAAGAGGCGATGAAAGAGATAGCAAGCATGGAACCCAAACCGGGCAGGGCTTTTAACACAGAGAAACCCGTCTATTTAATACCGGATGCGCTAATCAGAAAAAATATAGACGGATATGAGCTTATACCCAATGATTGGGAATTGCCACGCATTACTCTTAATGAGAAATACAAAAAAATGTTAAGGCAGAAGGATGCGCCCGATGATACGAAGGCCTATTTAAACGAAAGGCTTAAAGCCGCCCGTTCGCTGATCAATGCTATAAGTAGACGAAGGGAGACGATCCGACAGGTGACAGAGACAATCGCGTCTATTCAGAATGGGTTTATCGAGAATGGAGCCACAGATTTTAAGCCGATGACTTTAGATCAGATTGCCAAACGAATCGGTAAGCACAAATCTACAATAAGCAGGGCTGTGACCGGAAAATATCTTCAGACACCCCAGGGCATCTTCGAATTGAAGTCTTTTTTGAGCCCGAGAGTTAAGCAGAAGGATGGAGGATTTTTATCATCCAAGGCTATTAAATCAAGAATGAAAAACCTGATAGAAAATGAAAACAAAGAAAAACCTCTGACTGACCGGAAGATTGTTAACCTTTTCAAAAAAGAAGGAATTTCCGTTGCTCGCCGAACCATAGCCAAATATCGAGGCCAAATCAGGATGCCCTCTTCTAAGTCACGATGTGAATAAAAGTAAAAATGGAAACTTTAAAGGTGAAATTGCAAACGATGCAAAGTTAATATATAATGATATAAAAGGTGGGACTGTTGCGAAATACAACTTCCGTCATTCTGAGGGAGGCCATCGGCCGACCGAAGAATCTATTTACCGTCGAGATTCTTCACTTCGCCCTTTGGGCTTCGTTCAGAATGACGTGGAATTTGTCATTTTGCAATAGTCCCAAGATATGGAGGAGAGATGACAAAATCTATTAAGGGCAGTAGGACGGAGAAGAATCTGTTAGCGGCGTTTGCCGGAGAATCTCAGGCGAGAAACAGGTATACATACTTTGCGTCAGCGGCGAAGAAGGAAGGCTTTGAGCAGATAGCCAATATATTTCTCGAGACAGCCGAGAACGAGAAGGAGCATGCGAAGGTATTTTTTAAACATCTCGAGGGCGGGGACGTAGAGATAACGGCGATCTATCCTGCGGGCGCTATAAAGGATACACGGTCCAATCTCGAAGCTGCGGCGGCGGGTGAGAATATGGAGTGGACGACGATATACTCTGATTTTGCAAAGACTGCTAAGGATGAAGGTTTTTCAGACGTCGCACGTTCGTTCGAGCAGATATCGAAAGTAGAAAAATTCCACGAATCGCGCTATAGAAAGCTTATCAATAACGTCGCTAATGGCGAGGTCTTTAAGAAGAAGGCGGCAGTGAAGTGGCACTGCATTAATTGCGGTTATGTGGTAGAGGGAATGATAGCTCCGAATGAGTGCCCCGCCTGCAAACACCCGCAGAGCTATTACGAAATATTGGCGGAAAATTTTTAAAAGAAAACATCCTTGTATCCTCCGGAGAATATATGCTGGGCGGTGCGCGTCCATACCTACTTATAATTCTTATCGGTCTTTTGCTCTATGCGGGGGCGTCATTCTTCGGGTTAAGTTACCTCGATGACAATGTCCTAATACTCGATAACCATGAGTTCATAAGTAAGCTCTCAAATATTACAGAGGCGTTCAGACAGAGCGTCTTTCATGTGCTGGGCGAATATGACGCCGCCTACAGACCGCTGCTGACAGCCTCTTTTATCATTGACGCGCACTTCGATAAATATCTCGGCCTCGGTTATCATTTCACCAATATTATTTTTCACATAATAACATCCTGCCTGGCGTTTCTACTATTTTTGAAACTGAAATACCCCAGATCGCTCGCTTTCTTCATAGCGCTTATATTCACCGTCCATCCGGTCCTGACTCAGGCAGTTGCCTGGATCCCCGGCAGGAACGACTCGCTCCTAGCAATATTTGCGCTCATGAGCTTCATATCTCTCATTAAGTTCCTCGCGAGCCGGAGATGGAGATATTGCGCAGCGCATATATTTTTCTTAATGCTGGCGCTATTCACTAAGGAATCCGCGATAGCGCTTATTATCGTAAGCGGATGTTACTGTGTAATCATTCCCGATAAAATAAAATCACTGCGAATATGGACGGCGCTATCAGTCGGATGGATTTTTACGCTTACGATCTGGTTTATCCTCCGGGGGTTTGCGCTGACGCATAATCCCGTTATATTATGCGGTTCTGCCATAGCGCGCGATTTAACCTTATCCACTCCCGCAATACTAATATACTTAGGCAAAGTAATATTTCCATTTAATCTATCGATAATTCCTACGATCGAAGATTCGACGCTCGTCTATGGCATGGTAGCGGCAGTACTGATAGTGTCAGGCCTGGCCTTATCTAAAGCAAAACGGAATCGATTTGTAATATTTGGTGCGATATGGTTCATAGCATTTCTACTGCCGACCTTCATTCAACCAATATCGGGCGAATCTGCAATATTTATGGAATCGAGGATATACCTGCCCATATTGGGAATATTCATCATTCTGGGAGAGATAGATTTTATAAAGGCCCTCTCTCTAAAAGATATCCGCCAATCCGGCTTTGTGGCAATGATCACAGTTGCGCTATTTTACATTAGCATGGCTTATGCGAATCATTTTCAGAATGCGGTCACATTTTGGGAGTATGCCGTAAAAGGATCCCCGCATTCATCTGTAGCACAGTATAATTTAGGGTGGATATATGGGGCCCAGGGCAGGGATCGGGATGCCGAGGCCAAATATAAAAAGGCGCTTGAGCTAAATCCTCACCAGAGGTATGCGCATAATAGTCTGGGGTGCATTTACGAATATAGAGGGTTGCCAAACCAGGCGGAATCGGAATATGTTAAGGAGATAGAGATCGCACCGTACTATGAAAGTGCCTACATGAACCTGGCCAATCTATATATGCGCCGGGGAAAACAAAAAGAAGCCAAAGAGCTATTACGAAATCTTAAAAAGAAATAAATCTTCCCTAACGCACACCGCCATGGTAAAATACGCTCCCTTATGGAGGCGAAGTAGAATGGTCTTCTTCGCTACTGAAGTTAGACCGTAATGGAGCTTCGAAGGACCTATTCCTACGAAGCCCACAGTAGCTAGAGTGTAATAGATTAGCGTGAGAAAGTTCCCCCTCGTCATTCTGAGGGCGAAGGGGCCGAAGAATCTAAAAACGAGATCCTTCGCTTCGCCCTATCGGGCTTCGCTCAGGATGACGAAGTAAGTTTCCTTCTCTTGGATAAACTATCACGTTGGAGTCGAGAGGCGAAATGGATAAGATTAATCAGGCAAAAGTTGCTATTGTAGGACGGCCCAACGTTGGAAAGTCGTCTCTATTTAATGCTATTCACGGCCAGAGGAAGGCGATCGTGGAGGCTGAGGGTGGAACTACGCGCGATAGGATATCTGCTGATGTAAAGTGGAAGGGCAAAGGCTTTACTCTGGTCGATACGGCCGGATTTGAGCATATTCCGGCCGATGGTATGTCGGAACTAGTCATAAAGCAGATCCGGAAAGGCATTGAAGAGTCAGATATCATGCTGTTTGTCACGGATGGCATGGAGGGCATTACCCCATTAGACAGAGATCTGGCATCGATGCTGAGAAAGACCTCGAAAAAGATATATTTGGTTGTGAATAAAATAGATAATGAATCTCAGTCGGGGCGTGTAATGGATTTTTTTGAGCTCGGCCTCGGCGAACCCTATGCCGTCTCAGCCCTAAACGACAAGGGTATTGACAAATTATGCGGCGACCTGGTCAAAGATATGGAAAAGTCAGTCGAGCAGGAGGGTGGTAGCTTTATAAAGGTTGCCATAATAGGACGGCCCAACGTAGGTAAATCATCATATTTGAACATGCTAATCAATGAAGATAGGGTCATAGTTCATCCGACGGCAGGCACTACGCGAGACGCGATAGACGTAAACTTCAGTTATAAGGATAAAGATTATGTTCTTATCGACACCGCAGGTATCAGGCACAATCCTAAGATAAAGCGTGCGGCCGATTTCTATGGAGGGGTGCGTTCGCAGGAAGCTATAAAGCGTTCCGATGTGGCCATGATGTTGATCGACGGTAGTGAGGGGTTAAAGAAAGACGATGCGCGCATGATCGACCTATGCTTTAAGGAGGGTCGTCCGCTCGTGATAGCTGTAAATAAGTGGGACCTGGTCAAAGGGATAGAGATGTCGAAATATTGTGATGCGCTGGTGGTTGAAGCCAGCGTTATAAGAAACATACCGATCCTTTTTATGTCATGTAAGAGCGGTAGAAATGTGAAAGACAGCCTGGATACCATTTCGGAAGTGTACGACAGGTCCAGGACGACGATATCGAGTGAAAAATTAAATGAAACGCTCAAGGCATTGAATAATTCCCGTCAGATAACGAGTAAGAGAATAAAGTTTAAGTGCCTTATACAGGAGGGTTCGGCTCCTCCGGGTTTTATTATAGGCGTAGCCGACATTAAAGTAATGACGGGAGATATGCAGAGATACGTCGAGAACTATATAAGGAAGGCTTACGAGTTTAAAGGTGTGCCATTAAGAGTCAGATACAGATAAATTAATAGTTTTTTGGCCCTACGGAAAGAGGGCATTTTTTATTCCAAATTTTAGTTTACATAACATATTGTGAAGCAGTAAGTTATAGCAAAATTAAAAGCTAAAAAAGTTAGTCATTACCTATTGACAAAACCTAAATTTATGATACACTTAATATGTAAGTATCAATAAAAAGGTAGCTGATGATGAATGACAATTCAATAAATACAGACGGCGCGACGTTCATAAATATCGTCACTACACATATCGATAACATATGGTAAGGGGTAATTCCTGATGAAGACATTGGATGTCAGACAGGATATTGACTCTATGAGGGAAGAGCCTGGTTCCAGACCTTTAATCATGGACTTACAAAGTCCTCGGCATAAGATCTGGATACGCTCGATAGCGATTCTCCTCGTCGTTACATTTGTAAATCAAGATCTTATCTGGGCGCAGAATGGCTCGCCCATATGGTCAAAGGCTCAGAATGCCACCCCGAATTTTAAGACTCCCGTCAATGTAAATAGCCCCATTAACGTCCCCAAAGACGTCGCTGTAACGAAAGAAGTCTACACCGCGCCCGGCGACAGGACGATCATCAATATCCAGGATGCCCACGCGTCACTCGGTGCCCAGGAATCGATAGCTTCCGTCCTCGATTCGCTGGTAACAAATTATGACATCAATCTCGTAGCCATAGAAGGATCTTCGGGCTATGTCGATACATCCATCCTCAGGACATTCCCTGACGATAATATTAAAAAGAATACGGCCAGGCACTTCATGGGCGCCGGTAAATTATCAGCAGGCGAATTTTTCGCTATCACATCCAATAAGTCTATCGCCCTATACGGTATAGAAAATAAGCCGCTATACCGGGAGAACCTCGATCAGTTCAGGGCTGTATATAAAGCAAATAACGAGATTAAGGGCGATATCGATAACCTGCTTACTGCATTGGCCGGCCTTCGTGATAAGATCTATTCCCAGGAACTAAAGGATCTTACCACAAATTCAGTTCTTCACAAGAATGGTAAGATCACCTTTACCCAGAGATGGGCCCTGGTGAGGGAGTTGGCCGCAAAGACCGGCGTCGACTATAAGAATTTTGAAAATCTGACGAAACTGGTAGAGTCGCTGAAGCTCGAGAAGACGATAAGCTTTGACAGGGCGAATAAGGAGAGAGATGCGCTTATAGATGCACTGAGCAAAAAGGCTGCCAAGCAGGACCTCGAGCAGATAGTCCTGAAGTCTCTGTCGTTTAAAACGGGCAAGATCTCTAACAGTGAATATTATGTCTTCCTGCAGGAAGAGGCAGAGAGAGTCCACATCGACGCCGAGCCATATAAGAATCTGATAGCCTACACCGACTATATCACCCTGTATGAGTCCATAGACCTCACCGCTATATTTGAAGAAGTGAAGAATTTTGAGGACCAGATAAAAGAGAAGTTATTTACCGGCGATGACCAGCGGAAACTTTACGATATTATGAAGTGCGTGGAGTTCGTAAAAGACCTGTTTGATCTTAAGCTCACTAACGGCGACTTCGGATACCTCGCTACAAATATTGATCGTTGCAATGCTACTTCTGTGGCGTCTTTCATACGCGATGCCTCCATCAAATATAACGTCACCATCGGCGCAGGATATGACCTCGAGAAGATATTTAATGATGTGCCTGTGGCGCTGGATTTCTATAAGACGGCCGAGAAGAGAAACCACACCATACTGGCCAATACGATCGCGACCATGAAGGATCGCCGGCAGAATGTGGCGGCGCTCATCACCGGTGGTTATCACTCGCAGGGCATCACAGAACTGCTAAGAAAGAGTAAGACATCTTACATAGTAATCCTGCCGAAGTTTGACGCATCTAAGGGCGAGAGGCCGTATGTAGCGATATTGACTAATAAGACCGAGCCTTATTCGGATCTGATAGATAGCGGCAAGTATCAGGTAGCTACGGATAAGTATCTCGGCGACGAAGCGGCGAATCCCGGAAAGGTGACGTCTTTCATACAGGATATAGTAGCCACGAGCCTCGCCCAGGCGGTGATGGAGAAGAAGGATGTCGAGAGCGTGAAGAAGCTCTGGATTCAGAGTTATCGGAATGCCTACGAAGAGCTTAGGGCTAAGGGCATTATAAAGGCCGAAGATGTAGCCATCGAGACTAAGACGATGGCCGATCAGGCAGATTTTATATACACCACGGTTTCGGCAGAGCGTGATAAGGATGGCAATATAGCAAATATTAAGACGAGACCGTCGACGAGCCGCGAGATAGAAGAATATCTAATTTCAAAATCCGGTAACGGTAAGAAAATATCTAATCTTAAGACGGTGGAAGATCGCCTGGCTGAGCTCGAGAATTCTAACCAGGCTACGCGTAACCTAGTACTCCACTCGGTCGCAGTCGATATCGCAGAGACGATGAATCGGGCCAAGGCTAAAGGTAATTTCGATGAAGAATTTAATAGGGTTGCCAGGAGAAAAGGCATAAATGGTAATGATAAGGAAAGCGTTAAGTCTGCTGTAAAAAAAGAGCTTGGCATTGGTGACGGAAAGATCGCGCCGACATCTCAGTTCCCTCAGGGTGCGGCGATGACGCCTGATGGTGTTGCGAGATTAGTAGAAATGACTATGTGCGGTTCCGTATTTGGAGCAACTGACTTTAACGTGGTTGTGGAGTCACCGGTAATACAGCCGTTAGTTTCTGTTCAGACAGTTACCTCGGCGGCGCCGGTGTCGGTCGAAGCCCCTGTACCGGTTACACCTATTGCCCCAGCGCCTGTGCTCGTAGGAGCGTCTGTATCAGCGGCAGGAGAACCATCGGCGCCAGAGGTGAAATTGCCGCCATCTTCGAGTCAGACAGTATCGAAAGAGGCCGCAGAAGTTGATAGTTTGCGAGAGTTGGCACGGGGATTAGTTAAGGATCTGCGAGAACCCGTGTTAGACATGCGTAAAGTAGTGGGGGACATAAGATTAGCACTGGAAAAACGGGATGGCAAGAAAAAGGCGGAGGAAATAGAAAAATTACTAAAAGAAATGAACGTTTATAAAGATAAAATACTTCTTATAGTAAGGGGTATACCTGTAAGAGAGAAGGTTGTGTCTGAAGACTTACCCAGATATAAAAAAGCGTTGTATAAGTCGCTTAATAAGCTGGGCAAATCATATTATGATGTACCCAACGCCCTAGCTGTTCTTATAGGCTACGCAGATATAAGCTTTGTGGATGACTCTGATTATTTTACTAAAATTGATAGCAATCTAAAAAGGTTGGAAAATATTTTGGATCTGCTTGATAAATTAGCCAAGTCATCTCAATCCCCACAGTTATTTAGTATACGTGAAGACGAGTATTTACATCTACGAGATTGGATAGCAGATCCGCCTAGTACTGCTGAAGAACTTAAGACTAAATTAGAATTGGAAGCCCGGACAAAAGAATACATTGATGAGAAAGTCGCTACTTTTGAGCGCACAGCTCTCAATCCGGGGACTGTTGCGAAAGACAACTTCCGTCATTCTGAGGAAGGCCAACGGTCGACCGAAGAATCTAAAAACGAGATCCTTCCTCGCTCTGCTCGTCAGGATGACGGACGCTCTTTACTTCACCCTTCGGCCCCTTCGCTTCAGAATGACGCGGAATTTGGCATTTCGCAACAGTCCCATACCCTACTTCTTGCTATGGTTATCGGAGCGACACTTTTTATCTCCGGTTGCGGTTCAACCTCCCAAGTAGCTTCCTCTTATAATACCGCCAAAGCGATGGCAGGCCCTACGCGCGAAAAGACACAGATCGGCGAAGTCGAAGCCACGCCTACGGCAATTTCCAAAGAAACCGTTCTTAGTCACGATGAATCAAAGGCGAACATTCCGATCTCTTCGGGTCAGTTTGCCCTCGATCAGAAGAAGCTCAGCGACGCCGCAAATAAATACTTCGCAGATATGGCAAATAAGGACTATTTTCAGGATATCGCCAAAAAGTTTAAGATCAAAGGCGATACCTCTGCCGATCCGCTACTTCTCAGTTCAGCTATAGTGAACGGCACACTCGTGTTGAGAGATAATGATGATTTTAGCCTTAGAAATATGCCACAAAATAGAATCGAGAAGTTTAGCGACATTGTCAGTAGCGTATGGGAAAATGTTGATAAGGCAAGCCTGCCAAATTACATAAAATCTAAGTCGAACAAAGAACTCCAAAAGATTCTTTTTGCCACATCGGTATTCGATCCGGAAACCTACTTATACCTCGAGAAAAATAATGTAGCCATATTACTGGTAAGCACTAACTGGTTTTCCGGGGCTACGAGCGGTGACAGTTTCTTCGGATGGATAGCTAAAGACCCGCGTGGAGCGAAGATAGAGCTACGAAAAGAGAACAGTACGGTAAGTAATATAGGGGTTCTGGTCCACGAGTCCGTACACCATAGAAGGGGAGATGTTGCCAAAGGCTATGGAGAGTTATATCTGAAACTTCTCGGGTATCTTACAGAGATCTTTAGAGATCTTCCGTCATTTGAGAGGGCTACGTTTGAAGCTGAAGGCAAATTCTATAAAGAAGTATTACGTATAAATGTGCCGCTTAAGAATCTCAGCATCGCATATCTCAATCAACGCTGGACTCTATCCTTCATTAGTGCCGTTACGTGGATTACATCAATTGCTTTATTGCTTCTACCGTTCTTTGCGGTTAAGGCTGTGCAAGCACTCAGGGCAAAGCAAACTCCCGCACGAACGCCTGGTCGTTACATTTCAAGAAGCCGAGGCAGGGGCGATAGGGGATTTGGTAATGTCGGCCTCGTATTGTTCGGCGCCGCAGGTCTGGCTGTGTTAGCGTTAGTGGCCGCGCCGTTAGTTACGAGCATTGGCGCGGTGATAAGCTACTTCCCGCTAGCCACGGCGATAGGTACAGCTATGGCAGGACTTGTTATAGCCGGCATCAAGCTTTATGACGGGATCGCGAGGTTATTATTGAATGCCCAAAGAACCACCGCTCGTATCCTTGCCCCGCCTAAAGCTAAAGCGCAACCGAAAGAAATCATTCCAGAGGCCGTAAAGCCCATCGAATTAACCCCTAACGAAATCGAAACCAGATTACTTCAAGAAACAGGATATTCTAATTACAGGCCCGGTCAGATCGAGGCAATGAGGGAGCTAAAGGAAGGCAGATTTACAGAATTAAGGACGGGCGGTGGCAAGACTATCACTTTAGCTGGAGCGGCGCTATCGAGATTCAGAGAGAGGGGCGAAAGGGTAATTATAAAGACACACGAAGATGCGCTGACCACGCAGGCCATGGAAAAGGATAATATCGGAGATGTATTGAGCCGTTGCGGGGAGGATGTTGTCACTGGGTTTATACTTCCGCACGTTACAGATGATGGTAAGGTCGAAGAAATGGGCGTTATATTTGAGAATGGCGTCAGAAAAGAGACTACGGCAGACGAGGTCTTTGATAGATGCGCCATTATATATGGGAAGTGGGACAGGTTCGTTCATCGTCATCTGAAAGAGAGCCTCGGCATCGGTCGAAAGGCTATGAATAACCATAAATATTTCTCACTGAGTGACGAGACCGATCTAATGCTGGTGTTTGGCTCAGCTACCCCCTGCGTAATCTCGGGCGATAAGTTAGAGGATTGGCAGGATAGAATAGTTGTACGAAGGGCCATAGACGAAATAGTCAGGGACACGCTACTAACGGACAAGAGTATGTTTTATGTGCCGGAGGGTTCCAAGGAAGTATCCCTGACCGATAAAGCTCATGGCGCCCTCAGAAATGCCGTAGGTAAATATGCAAAAGATAACCCGAAGCTTGCCGAGCTGATTAATCAAAACTCGGAGAATTTCGCGATAGATGCCCTTAAAGCCCATCTTTTTTATTCGATAGGTGTTCAGTACTATTTTGAAGACGGCAAAGTATATGTTCGAGATGAACATACGGGCGCGAAGAAAGTAGGAATGAATTTTGGTGAGGGGTTACAGCAGGCCATAGAGATAATGGCAGGTGTAGATGAAGTTAGCCCAGAGACATATACGCTTGCGTCGATGACGATAGAACAGTTTGAGAAGAATAGAGATCTCATTACCGACTACGCCGGCGCCAGTGGAACTATGGAGGCGAAACGTTTTGAGAGCATATACCCCGGCAAAGAGGTCAGGACTATAGCCGGTTTGTCCCAGACTCTGGATAAGAGCGCAGGGCATACGGGTTTTAAGACGAGGGAAGATAAATGGACTATGCTGGCCGAAAGGTTGAATAAAAGACTGGGTAATGGACAGCCTATATTGCTTAAGGTTGAATCAGACGCGGAAGTAAAAGAGTTAAGAAATTATATAGAGGAGAATTGCGAAGCCAAATTAGCCGAGTGTGGAATAATAATTAATGAAGCTAATGGAGGCAATGCCGAAGAGTTTAATCGCGCTATAAGCATTGCCGGTTATGGCAACATACTTACGATAACCACAAATATTGCGCACCGTGGAATAGATATTACTATAAGAGGGCGTTTCCTTAATAAGGATGGTTCGGAAGGAGAGGAAGTTCCACCTCTCGATCAATTAGCTCCAGGACTGCATGTAATATCTGCATATCTCGATGAATCAGAGGCATTTGAAATTCAGACTCAAGGCCGCGGTGACAGAGGAACTAACAAAGGATCGTGGGAGGGCCTATTCTCGCTCGATGAGAATACACTTAAAGAGCACGCCAAGCTCCTGAACCAGCAATTAGCAGGGTTGAGGGGCGCTATTGAAAGATCCGATACGAAGCTCGTCGAGAGCCTGACAGCAGAGGTCAGGGATAGGATCGCAAGCGAGAAGAATAGAAGCGATGAGAAGAGACGTGCGTACGAGCAGGAGGTGTTTTTATACCAACAGCAGGTATTGAATCTCCTTAGTATGACAGCCTCGAAGGATGAATTTGTAAAGTTCTTAAGAGAGACGGGTTCATACGAGGGTCTCAGAGCCGGTGTGAAGAGTGACAGCGAGTTAGATAGTAAGATCGCAGACTTACAAGTCCTTATACAGAAAAAACTTACTGATGAACTTAGCAAGTTTCAGACGGAACAGCAATCCACGAGAAAACGTCTGGAGTACCTGGCGAGCCAGTCTCGGGTCGGATTAAAAGGGGCTTTCGTCCAGTTCGACAAAGAGCTGTCCAATGCGGCATTTCTTGCACGCAATTTCAATAACAAAATCAGCGATATAAAAGATTTCATCACCGTTATTGTGGCCTCCGCCATGGGTAGCGAGGTTGAAAATATTCAGGAGACAAGGCCGTACTCATTTACGAATTTACTATCGGAAGGTTTTGTAAAGACGGCGGCATCGATAATACTGGTGCTTGGTATAGGGACATTGTTTGCCAGATATGGCCTCTCATCATTCACTAAGGAGCTCTTAGATCCGATAATTCAGTCTCTTATCTCACAGCCTGTGATCGCAGGTGTTGCAACCGCATCGCTACTCATCATAACGGTATATTTTAGCCAGATTTACGGAAAGAAGATAGGACAGCTCGATACATCTACGACCGATTTCATGAGGTTCACCGCCGGCGTAGGAAAGGGGAGCTTCTTAAATGCCTTGATTAGATGGACAGGTGTCATGGCTCTTCAGCTTCTCGCAGGGCCGGGCTTGTTTACTGCCGCAGGAACGCTGATAGCGGCAGTCGCGCACCCCGTGATAGCAGTAGGATCTCTGGCCCTTCCTGCAATACCACTGGCATTTGGCGCGGCAGTTATGGCATTTCTGGCGAATGTTATTCTAATAGGCTTGTTCAGGAAAGACCTGAGTAAAGTCACTGATGTAACTCCCACTCGTTTTGAGTCCGGAGTGAACTCCCTCGTCAGGGCGATGGTGATATCGGTAAGCGTGCTCTTTGCCATACAGATAGCCGGAGGGTCTCTATTTATCACGAGCGTGTCATTAGGCGCGATAGCTATTTCATCACTTGCGGCCAATGTCGTCGGTAGGGAGGCGGAGCGCGGCTTCTTTAGGGCCAGGTGGCCTATGTATATAGGAAACGCCCTCGGCATTATAGTAGGCGCAGGACTCGTAACCTTATCATCCTTATTCGGCTCCGCGGGTATGTTGTCCTCAATCTCTGTGGCACCTTTAATATCGGTTCCGATGGCAGTTATAGGTGTACTGGCTATAATATTTCAGTTTGTACAGGCGGCCAAATTAGGGCAGGAGGCACTCTCTGCCAAGCAGAGCTATTGGCGCACTTTCGCCGAATCATTTATTCCGAGTTCGAGAAACATATTGATGTATGCCATGGCGATACCTGCGGCGTTTGTGATATTTAGCGGCGTGATGCAGACGGCGTTATTTGTCAGCGCTATCGGCGTGACGGCGATTCTAATAAATAAATACGGAGTGAATATAGAGAAGATGATGGGGCGGGCTACTTCGGAGTATTTCTCAGGCATGCTGGGAAAAGTAGCCGTGGCGTCTGCGATTGCCGTGCCCATGGTGGTCTATCCGGTGGTCGCATATGCTCAGGAAGGACAGAAAGTTTTAGGCGAGATCGGAAGCGGTAAAAAGGTCGATCCGGCCGCTGTTACTGCGGCTATCAGTCGTATGAGAGATTCGTCACAACGAGCGAATGGATGGAGAACGCTTGGTCGAAATGTCGGTAATGTTGTAGACGAGGCTGCGAATGGCAGGATCATTACCACGGTGGCGGCCGCGCCAAGAGAAGTGGCGCAGGCGAAGCCGCAGAGAGAACGCGCACCACCGGCTGATGCCCTGGACAAAATATTAGATCACGGCGCACTAAGAAAATTATTCTCCGATTACGAGCATATTCCTGTAGCAGATCAGAAATTGCAAAATGAAAGGTACATGAATCGCCTGGAGGCGATAGTCAGCTCGCCAGGCTATAGTCAGTCAGGGTATCTGGCAAAGCTTGCGGCATCGGCCAGGGTACCAACGGCACCGGTCGTTACTGTATCTACGCAAAAGGTAGAGCAAACACCGAATCTTCAAGGGTACGCTACCGACATTGTATATCCTGACATTGACTGGCTGGTTCAGTCTAAACCATCCGATCCCGATCATAATGTGCCCATTCCGTTACTAATCTACAATAATAAAGCTGAAAAATATACGCGGTTCCAGCATCGCAATGGCCACGATATGGGGCAGATCCAGATCTTCCATAAAGCGACTGGTCAAAGGACATTCTCTGGCGCTGAGATATTAGCCTTCGATGGTAATGGTCACATGACTTTTATCGCCAGAGGCTTGAGCGTGGGTGCAAATATGAACATAGGCACGATAACTCAGGCTTCTATAGGTAAGATCAGACAATCCGTCTACCAGATATTCTTTAATGTAGATACCGAGCACTACACCGGCACGATCAGGATGATACTTAAGCCGGCAGGAGATAGTATATCCATAAGCTTAACATCAGATCTAACGATGAAGAAGGATGTGAATCCGGCCACCGATATGCAATCCAATTTCTTACACGCCGTTCTCGGCCTAAAAGATCCGATGAAAAAAGGCCAGAAAATCGCGCTAAACCGCAATCTCGTCGTCAATAAAGACGGGTTAAAGGCGGTGCCGGTGGTGAGTCGGATAGCACCATCAGCACAGCCGTCGGTTAGATTACCGGTTGCGATGCCCTCAGCTCAGCCGAATGTCGCACCACTGACTCAAAGACCTTCAGTGACCTATCCATCACGGTATCAGGCCTCTGCAATGAACGCATCCAATATGCAGATGCTTAACGAATCCATTACGTATGCTATGAGAAATGTTGCATCTTCAGAGCAAGGCCGGCCCAGATCAGAGAATCTTCGAGCCAGGGTCGCGACTGCAATGAGGGACTATAAGCTGACCGTCCCGGGCTTTGTAGACCTATTTGAACGTAACCGTGACCCGTATGCGGCATATACAAATGCAGGTCTTGGCACAGTAACGCTAATCAAGGCTACCCCCGGAACCGTTCTGATGCCTGAGCAGGAGATTGGTTCCATACCCGAAGAGGCATTGCGTAAGCATGCCGAAAACGATTTGATCTGTGCGATGATGTCGGCATATCAGGAATATGAGAAATCGGAAAGAGATGAAGTTGCAAATACGGCCCTGGCCGGGGATCTTCAGACCAGATGCGATGAAATGTACAAAAATCACAGATCGTCTGATGCAGTGCGTTATAAGGCGACCAGGATGCTCTCTGCCGCTAAAGATAAGCTGAGAGAAGCTAAGTTTAAAAAACAGGAATGCCTGAAGCTTATAAAAGCATTAAGAGGAGAAAGCTTATCTACAGGCCTTACTATAGATATTAGGAAGACAGACCAGGATAGATCACTATTCGAAAATCTCCTCAGCGATGGCCTGTCAGGCACTCCCGAGCTGGAGCTCAATAAGATATTCGGTTATTTGCCGAATGGGTGGGGTTTGGATGTTAAGCCGCCGGATGTCGTGAAAGCGATATATGTAAATTATCAGCAGAGCTTGTATGAATTTGGCTTAAATATCCATATATCCCTGTACCAGCTGAAATATATCCAGGAAGAGATCGCCGCGGCCAATAAGTATATCGCAAGTCTCCAGGCCGAACTGGATATCAAAGGTAATGATGAAAAATTTATTTCCCAGGAAGATGAAATATTGCTTGTGGATAAACTTCAGCAGGCAAGGGCCAGATTGAATGATCTTTTAAATAGGAAAGACAAATTTATTTTGGACTTGGGCAAGGCTGGAATCGATGCCAGAAAACTCAGGCCCGAAGAGATAAATGACAAAATGATGGTCTTTGAGCGTTCCAGGGCTATCGAAAACAGATTAAGTCATGATTTGCCGGTTTTGCGTAAAAATGGTGTCAACCCGCCGGAATTACTGCAGGCATTACGTGCCCATGTAGCTAATCAGGGAAATATTAGTGACTTCGGGAATCTTTTATTTAATTACGATGCCGCTACCAGTAGGGCTAGTATACGACTGGAGCTGAAACAGCTACTGTATGATAATGTGCGCGCCAGAGGGATTAACCTGCCTGTAGATCAAATTGAAGTCATGCGGCAGGATGTCGAGGTTGCCAAGGCCCAAAAGGATATAGCCCTAAGTAATAGATATGATCAGATACTTCGCCAGTATCTGGAATATTCGGCATCGAGAACCAGGCTAAAGCAAATAAAGGATAAGCTGATAAAGGCAGAAGAATTGCTAAGGGCTATAAAAGAACAGAACTTAGATCTTAAAGTGAAGTTTGACACCGGCCTAAGAGATGAACTTCGCGTCACCGAAGATATAGAACGTATGAAGACAGATTTGCAGGCCGCTGAGAAAGAGAATAGAGTGAATGAAATGGTGCTCGGGGAGATATTGGCCCCATACAGCATCACAATAGACGAGATTAAGGTACCGAATTTTTCGCTTAAAGATATGAAATATCACCTGAGTAAGTTCTTCCCCAGGGGGCACGATGGCGATGCGAAGATTTGGTTTATAAGGAGCCGTATCATCGGCCTTGCGACGAGGGTTAAAGTGGCTCAGGCAGGTGGAGGCCTTGTTGAGTTCATGGAGCTGGGTCCTGCAGATCCTGATTCTATAGTCTCTGCGAGAAACGATCTGAATCAGGCTATTAAAGAATCCCGCAACTTATTGATAGATATGATAAACACGTATCAGCGCGAGTGGGTTAATCTCACCGGAGCTAACCGTGCCATAGCTGAAATCGTAAAAGAACGTGATGATTCACGGAGAAAGCTTGATGAGATAAAGGATAAGAAAAGTCTGCCGGAAAGCGACAGGATAAAAGCCGACGTTGAGCTTAAAGATAAAGAGGAGAGGCTTGCTGTAGCTGAAAAAGATAAGCTTCGATTAGAGGAAAGCTTTGCTTTGGCAGGGCTGGATCTGAATGCGCTTACCGGATTAACCAATGTGGCGAATGCGACGAATCTTCCGGATGAGATGAAGGCCCTTGCCTACCTTGTTAACAATAAGGCAGAGGCCATGAGGCGCGGTACGGCTGTCGAGATTAATGAAAATCAGATCTTCGGGTTTAAACGATTTAATACCCCGGGAAGCTATATAAATATGCTGGATGGCTTACCCTATGAAGCAGGTTTCAGCGGCTTAAGCGGGATGCTATCATACATGGATAGCGTAGTGTACGGGCAGAATTTACAGAATGCCAGACGGGACGAAAATTTTCCGCTATTGTCCAGATTGGTTGAGCTGGGCGAGAGGGCTGACTGGGCATCGCTATTCAGCCGTTATCGTACGGCTAAGGCGAATATTGAAAATATAAATAATGACCTGGAGAAGGCAAGGAGCGAGAAGATTAAGATAGAGATGCTCGATGCCGTAGGGCAAAAGCCGCTTAAGGAAAAGAGCGATGCTTATAAGTTTACGATAGATGTAATCAGAAACCTGGAAGAGAAGAAGATTGAAGCCGAGCGTGTATGTAGCGATCTGGCGTATAGCATGCTAATGAAACTACAGACATCCGGAGGCGCTGAGTTTATTCTACAGCTTTTGAACGAGCCAAAAGCGCAAAATGTCCCTAAGGTTACGGAGATAAACATGGATAGAGCGGAGGATAGTGATATCTCTCTGGAGATAGACTCCAAAACTCTTGCCCCGGATCAGAGCGGCGGCCAGCTCGTATTAGCGCGTGAGCGTTTAAGGAGTTACATGCGCCTCTTAACGGATGATTGGAGCGCTCAGTATCGCGCAACTTTATCATCCGGAGAACGAAAAGAGATAGCATGGGCCGAGCTTCAGCAGATCAGAGATCAGTATGAGCATAATCCTCCTACTGTGAGCATGGAGAAGTATAACAGGGTATGGCTCGACTGGCTTGAGGCAAAAGCTGACTTTGATAAGAATCTGGGTATGTTTAAACATAAGAGCGAAGAGCTTATTACATATCTAAGATGGTTTGGTTTAGATAAAAAGGCAGATGGTATAAGAGTCGCCACAGTGTCGATCGACGATGATGTAAAAGCAGAGTCGTTGAAGCGCGAGAAATCGGAACAAGCCAGAGCGGAATGGATTAGGAAATATGCTGAGTGGGAAGAAGTCGGCCGCCAGGAGCGCGCAGATTCAGATTCTAAAAAATTAAGAGCTATCCCAGTCAAAAAGGCCGCTCTGGTGGATAAAATATCCACTATCGTAAGTAACGAAGATGCCTCAGGTAAAAATCTTCTAAAATGGGAAGATATTGTCAGCAGAGTTAATTCTAATTATGTCTCCAGGCTTCTCGAAAGATCCGAAATGATAGCGAAGCCCCTCGGCATCGGCAAGGACGTTGAAAAAATAAAGGCTCTGGCGGCCTGCTTTGAGGCTTATAGGCTTACGGCGAACCTAAACGAAGAAGAGAGCCTGAAGTATCTGGATGAGTATATATTTGTCTGTGAAAGCGTGCTACCCCGGGTGAGGAGAGCGATTGGCGGTAACGGTAAGCTACCCAGAGAGTTTTCCAGATTCTTTGATCCAAATCTCGGGATGGCAGGTGCGGTCGATCCCAGTCTGATGGGATTGTTAAGTAATTATGCCAGAATGAGCACCACATTACAAAGCCCTCACTATGTATCCCCATCCGCTAAGATGACCGCAATAGATGTGGCGGATGCAAGAAAAGAGGTGTTAGGTAAGTTCCAGTCTGATAAGAAATATTTTGTTTGGTATAAGAATTTATGCAAGGCCGGAACTCCGAATGCTGTCGCCGACATGGTCAGGCGAAGCGGCATCGCGCGTAACGAATTCACTTCATGGTGGATCAGTTTCTATCGGGACAACGATAGATATGAGTGGGGTAAACTGGATAAGGATCTGGAGCCTTTTACGAGAGAACTGTTACAGCCTGTGGCCGAGAGGCTTCATAGTAGAAAGGTCTCCACGAGCGATAATGGAGAAGACATAGGCCTGCTTAATTCCCTTGCAAGGCAGTTTATGTTGAATAAGTGGATTAGTATAGAGGATTTTCGTCAGGCCGCAAAGGATCCGGAATTCAGAAAAGAACTTGGATTGAGACTCGATGAAATAACATCTTTACTGGTTACTTTAAAAGAGGACTTAAATCTTAGGGCTGATAGTAGCGATCCTAAACGTGAAATGTATAAGCACCTGTCCGATAACCAGTTATCTGTGCTACCTGAAGCTAACATGGTTAATTGGCTGGATACATTGCTCGCAGAGGAGAATAACAGAATAAATCGACGTCCCGGGATGGGCGCCCTCATAGAGGGTCACATAAGAGATGAGAAGAGAAGGTTTGAAAGCATAAGAACTATCGGAGATTCGCTCTACTGGACTAAGTTTGGTCGCGATAATAATTTGAGCGCATCGGAAATAATAACGCTTCGTGATAAATTTGATAAGTTCTTCAGTAATATAAATAGGACGCTCAGAGAAGCGAATATGAATCCCTTAAATCCTGGGGATCCCGAAATTCAGGGCTTTATCACAGCCACAATCTTTGGCCTCATGGGGGATCCCGATGCGACTGTGGCCTGGAAAGATTTCTTTGACAAAGAGGGCAATATAAATACGCCTGCGCAGAAAGCGAACGTTGTTGAACTATTTGGAACAGTGCTGCCAAATCTAAAGGGATCGCTTGCCTCGGTAGGGCTGAGTCCTAAAGAGATAAATGACTACGCGACAGCTATAGCGAGAGATCTGGTGGTCGATCCTTCTGTTTGGAAAAATTTCTTTAACAGCGATGGTAGAATAAGAAACATTGGTAATATTAACGAGTTGTTTAAGAGCGTATTACCGAGCCTGAAACTTGCCCTCAAGAAGTCTGGTTTTACCAGGCGAGAGATAAAAGATAATGCGATGGCAATGGCGAGAGATATGGTGGAAAATAAGGCGAAGAGCCCGTGGATAAAGAACGGATGGATCAAAGTGGCGGCCTATGGCAATGCCAGGACCATAAAGATAGATGCGATAACTGTCAAGCATATATTCAAAGTAGCCGGCGATATCGCTACGCAAGCTGTTTTGCCCGGAGCAAAGCGCATTCCGGGGCTATTAGGTAGAGATGCTACTTCTAAAGGTATCAGGATGTCTATAGCTATGGACATGGAAGCGAATAAGAAGAAGTCCGCATGGATAAAGAACAGATGGATATATGAAGATGAATCCAGGCCGGGCAAACCTATAATTATAGACGCCGATGCCGTTAATCATATATTACGTATCAATGCTGAGTTAGCAGAGTTGGCGAAGTCGAAGAATAAGAATATTCATAGACTCGCCGGGAACAGTTCGATAGTCCAGGGGCGCAGGATCACTACGGCTATGGATATAGTCGCAAAGGCCCAGAGGTCGGTCTGGGTGAGGAATAAATGGATATATGAAGATGAATCCAGGCCCAGCAAACCTATCACAATAAATGCCGGTGAAGTAAACCACATTTATGGCGTTACGGATAAGCTTGCTCTGGAAGCCGTAAGATGCAACGTTGAGAAGTTCAAGGGCGATGATCCTGTATCAGAAGGCCGCAGAATGTCCGCGTCCATGGATATGGAGGCGAAGAAGAAAAAATCCGCGTGGGTAAAGAATAAGTGGATTCAGATGACAGGGGCAATTATAAATCCGGAAGCTGTTAACCAGATATATGAGTGTGAGCATACGATCGAATTAGAGGCTACAAAGTTAGGGATAAAAGAACTTATAGGCGATGATCCTGATGCCCAGGGCCGCAGGATAGCTATTGCGATCGATCTTATGGTTAAACCCAGGACGTGGGCAGGCTATTTCGACAGAAATGGAAAAGTGCCGGATGAAGCCAGCGGCAGGAATTTAGTAAAGTTATATACTATAGTAATGCCTAATCTAGAACGGAGTGTAGGGGAGTATCTTCCTCTCGATGAAGGAGAGAAGAACGGAATTCTAATGGCTATCGGAAGGGTCATTACAGTAAAGCCGGAAAGCTGGAAGGACTTCTTTGATTCGAATGGAAATGCCGTAAACAAACTCCTTGTGCGGATACTATTCCAGGCTGTTGCTACAGATAGAGGTATGGAGCGCATACAGAAATTCCTTAAGCATATAGATACGTGGTATATGTTAGAGAGCGCCGAAGAGATATTCCAAAAAGGCGCGGCGATGGCTGAGGCTAAATATTTTGCCATACAAGTTATCGATGCAGACGAACTAAAGGGAGATATTGACAATTTCAATAATGGAATTATTGATTTCAGTGCTTTAAAGGAAAAGATTGAAGCATACAGGGATGAAGACTTTTCACTGCGGGAGCAGGTCCATGACGCCTCGCGAAAATGGAGCAAAGAGTATGATGTAAATGTGTGGGTGTACGCAAAAGGACTATCGTATTTCTCAAAGGCGGTACGAAAAGCCATCAGAGAATATGGGCCTCGTTATGAGCTCGCAACCGGGAAAGCTTTAACAGTCGATGCCTTGTTTGAAAACGTGGCTTATGCTAAGAAAATACGCCTGATAGCCGGCCAGGAATTGCTCAATGAAATTGATCATAGCCGACACCCCAACCGTCTTAGGGATAATGCATGCGAGACAGTGAAAATAAAAATACATGATGGGGCAGGAGTGGAAAAAGAAGATGCTATTACCGCCTATGATTACATCAAAGGCCTCCCCAAAGCTTCTGACGGATCGAATATAGGCCCGAAAGGTAAGGCCACAGAAGGCCTTATGAATGAAGATGTCACCTTTGGAGAGGCTATATCGCAAGGTATGAAGTACATGTTCAGAAAGAGATATACTATCGATACCAGGGGGTTGGTGCGTGAAACGGCAGCAGAGATGTACCTTCAGGCTGTGTATATGCTACATAATAGAGATGAACTGGGAGCTCCTGTAAGGTTGAATATGTCCGATGCGTCTAACCTTGTGGAAACGGCCGAAAGAGAGAGGTACCAAAAGGAAGTTATGGGATCGTTTATATTGAACGAATCCCTCTACACGAAAAAGGAGAAGGAGCTTCCGTCTGTTATAGCGGATGGTTTGATGAAGGATTATATAGGGAAACTTTCTGATGACAGGTTAAAAGCCTTCCTGTATTTGATGACACAGCCCGTATTTGATACGAGAACTCTTGTCGATAATCTGATGGATGTAAATGGATTGAGCAACATTAGGATATCTGGGTATGCTGATAGATACCATAACCTTAAACGAGTAGACGTTGAAGGCAAGATACGCACCGGCTTGGTCGATAAGATAAAAGCAGCTCTACCTCTTTCCACTCCGGGACAAAGGAGAGGCTTTGTGGCGCGTATGTATATTAAAGCGCTGGAATCCAGGAAGGCAGGGAAGGGGTTTAATGATATTAAATGGATCAAAGACACATTTGAGGATATAGCATGGGCGCAGGGAGAAAATTATGCGAACATGCAGACATTTATCGGATGGGAAAATATATTTCCTGTACTCTCTCAATTAAGGCTTGAGAGCGATGAATTGATGACTTGGGTGCAAAAATTCCAGGCCCATAAAAAATTTGAGACTGCGTTCAAAGCAGACCTGGCATTTATGGGGCTGTTTTTGGGATCGGAAAGATACGATGATATAGCGTTTATATTACGAAAATGGCGGATCGATTTTGGAAGATTTCCTTCTCCCGGAAGAGCGGTTTCGGAATTAAAAGAATTTGAAGCATTGACATCCGATCTGATGCCGTTTAAGTTGACTCCGGCTCAGGTGGCGGCGAAGAAAGGTGAGCTTATTGAAGGGCAGTCAAGTGTCTCTAAGTCGTTTAGGGGGTTTCTTGGACGCATTATCTGTGATGGAAATCCATCCATAGCAATGGAACAGGCGCTGGGCGTTATCGATACTAAATGCGAAGAATTAGACAAAGTTATTACTCCAAGCCTACGAACGTTCCTTATCGCGGCGGAACTGCGGAAGAAAGAGGCGGTGGAAGATATATATGTTAGATTTAACGCGAAGCATTCCGTATTAGTCGATTACGAGCGCAAGGTAAATGATGAGAGGAAGGAAAAGATACAGGAGGCTATCGTAATCGAGAAGGATCCTGCGCGCAAAGAGAGAGTTTTAAAAAGTCTGATGGAAAAGGCGCGGCTTTTGGATGTTCCGATAGATGAAGATGAAGCGGGGATACTATTACATAAGATGACGGGGTTGGGATATGATGAAGACGGCGTTATACTTGTTTACGAGGTGTTACCGGTAAAGGTGCGCGAGATATATAAGAAAGCCTATGGCAAGGGGGACGCTCAATTAACAACAGATGATAAATCTAATATATCCACTCTCGCCGAGAGCATCGGCGAGAAGGCGGTCTTTATGTATTCACGGCATAGAGAAGACATGGAACGTAGCATACGCAAGGAGAAGATAGATTATATTGCCGCAAAGTTAAAGGTCCCCGGTTTAAGTCCGGAAAGGAAGCGGGGGCTTGAGGACTTGAAGAATGAAGCTGGTCTATGGTCCTTCAAAAACCATATCGGGATCGAGATGAATCTACTGGAAGAAGTTCTCAGGTTATCTCGCCTTACGAAGGACCAATTTAATGAACTGGGCATATATCTTACTGACGATGAGACGCGTAAGTTGGCAACGAACGCTGTTATGAGTGGCCTCGGAGAGGATGATATAAGGAATCTCGTAGATAGAACTAAAGATACGTATAAAATGATAATGGATGCAACTGCATCCGCCCGCATAGTAGATCCGAAGGTAGACATGCAGGATGTTCTATATCTGGTGGATACGTGGTTCAAAGTAGGGCTTATTGAAAAATCTGATACCTTTAAAATTGGAGATGCTTCTCAGGTTGATGCCTTGGCCCAGTCTATTGCCCCGCGCTTGGAGGGGATAGGCATAGACAAGTCAGTTATCCATAATATAGCCGCGGAACTTTCAGCGCACCATATAATTTCGGCTCCCGCGCAAATCGATATGGTGGTAGATGAATACGATACTGTGCCTATAGCATCGGCTATTCGTCCTTATCTTAGCCGTGTCGAGCCTTCCATAGTGGAAGATGCCAGCGTGAATGAAGTATCTACCAGAATCAGAGACAGTCTCGGGAACAGAATAAACAGTATAGACGATGTGAAAAAAGCCCTGATGAAGGAGGACGGTCTTAAGGCCGACGCTCAGGAGATATCCGAGAGGATTATAACGGAGTTATGCGTCCATAATATTCGCATATCGGGCATAATCGCGATTATTAAACCGGAGCTGAAGAGAGTCGGCATTGCGAACGATAAAGAGATTGCGGATATCGCTCACGAGATATTAAGGAAAGATATTAATCCGACGGTGGTGAAGATGTTGACGGCGCGGGCCATTGCTTTAAAAAATGAAATAGCGGAAGCCGTCAGAATAGAGAACGCGAAGTCAGTGCAAAATCCGACAAGCTCCCCGAGGAGTCTCTATGATATTGCGCAGGAAATAACAACGAAGCAACTCTTTACATACCTCGATGAAAATGCGGTCATGGGAGCTACTAACACCCTGGGCAGTCTCGAAACACTTAAATATGACAGGGATTCCTTTGAAAGGATCGTTACCCGCCCCATAAACGCGATGGATAGACAGAGAGTGGAAGGCAGACTTAGGGGAGAGGTGTCAGAAGGAGGGGTCCCAAAATACGTTAGAGAAAAAAACTGGTCGAAATTCGAAAAGTTCAGACAATATCTTTGGGAAAAGTTCAGATGGGGCAATCTTAATTCTGTTTTCGTGTTAACGGTCTTAGTGGTTGTCGGCACATATATAACGGGATTAGGCAAGAAACGCTATAATGATGGGATTATTGCCAGACTGAAGCCGAAACCTGCAGAGCCGCCGGCAGATGAAGAACTGCTTACCAAGCATCTTAAGATGAACGAGGTCGCCAGATTGCTGGATCCGGTGGAAGCCGAGAGAAGGCTGGAGAATGTGGTAGAGTCGCTGGCAATAACACAAAAGCATTTTCTATATCATTGGTTCAACACAGTAGTTACGGCGGCCCTCGTGCTTACTATCCTGGCCTGCTATAACTATAATAATTTTATGGCCTCAAACCTTATTCTGTATACAGTTACAACCTGGTGGCTTTTAGCTATCATTCCGGGCGTGTATTTGTCATCTGCGGGTATCATGTTATTCAATAATGTAGTGAAGCCTGGCAGATCTCTATTGGAACCGGAGTTTAGGCGCACCGACATAACAGAGCAGGGCAAAATTCCAGATGACGAGAAGACCATGATCCATATGGCGTTCCCGATGAGAAAGGAGAAAGATCTGGCGACAGGGGTTTTGAAAGATATGCCTAATTTCAATTCTGTTATGGGTGATGGTACCGCTGAAGGAATCGGGGCTGTAGAGAAAATGATGGAAGAGGCGCGCGATCCCAACGGTAATAGGGATTATAATCTATATTTTGATTTATTGATTCAGGTCTTTGGCGGATCTGGTACAGAGGGTGAGGAGCATTATAAGGCAACACTAAAGCTCGTGCAAGAACGTTTGGATGCCATGCCTGAGCATGTACGTAAACGCGTTTACGTACATCTGCGTAGACAAAAAATGACCAAACCGCCTACTCACTACTCTGTGCAGAGATGGCTCCGCGAAGATGATGATGAATATTGTAAGATCGATCCGAGATATAATGTAGACCCTGATATTTCAAAAGCTAAAAATAAGGATCAGCCTACTTTGAATAATGAGTGGATGAATCCTATAGTCGAAACATTGGGCGGCGATCCTGCCGACCCTGATGATTTGAGGAATATACGACAAGAGAGTATCAATGATAAGAGCATACCTCCTCTAATGCGCAAAAGTAGAATTAAAAATACTCTTGTATACGATCCGGGTAACTTAATAAGCTATGCCGAAAGGGCTGATCATAAAGGCGAGGGAATTTTGTATCTAGTTTCTGTAATGGCCGATAGGCGTAATACGGAATCTTTCTTCCGTGGAAAAATGATCTATAGCGATGTGCACGCCACAATACATTCTAATATTATGAAAGATTTTCCTCAGACGATGTTGGGGCATGTTGCGCAGGCTCAATATATCATCGAAGACTCACTGCGCGCCCCCGGTAAATATGCTTACCGAAATGAGGATTTTTACAGAGACATGATCACGACTAATGCCTACCAAAAGGTATGGGCATACTATAACTATCTCAAAGCTACTGATGATATACTACCCAAGAGCGAAGACGAAGTATTGACTATATTGAGCGGTAAGTGCAAATATTTAGATAGAGTCGTCATCGAAGAAGATCCGATGTTTAACTATGGTCAGGAGGCTCGCAGAGAAGCAACTCGATGGATGTACGTATTCGATCTGCCGCAGATATTCGTAATTAGGATTGTACCATTTATTCGAGACTATCCGGTGACGGCCGCTATTTTAGCAGGCGCTATTCCAATGGCCGTAATAGTAGGCTTGATAGGTACGTCCCTGCTGTGGATGATCGGATGGTGCTTCGGAGGAGCGGTGGTAAGCACCCTACTTCTGAGATCGTTATTTAAAGAAGGTAGTAATAGGATTAATGCTAGAGAAGCATCAGGCGAGATGTGGATTCCCAGATTATCTCCGGGGCACAGATACGAGTCAGATCTTGTGGTGAGAGGGCTTTTAGGAGAGTTTATATGGCTTATTCAATTAGTGCTCATGTTTAAGGCTATGTTTATACCGGGTAGCCTCGATATGTTATTTCCATTAATCGGGGAATTTGCGTTCTTAACAATAATTATATTGTTAACCAGTCCAAAATTTTTCCCTGCTTTAGCGAAGCTGAAAAGCTTATTCACGTCCGAGCGAAATCAGATATACAAAGAGCACGGGCGTATAAAGGGAACTTGCCTGTTTGTTTTGCAATTATTAAAAGGACTGGTCGAATTCGTTGCCTCGACCACTATTTTCCTGACGAAGATTGTAACTAAACCAATTCTACTGGTTGGACAACTACCCGTGGTCCTAAAGATTGTATACTATCATATATTTTTGCCGGACGTTAAGCCTCCCACATTGGTATGGAATGCCGCCGTAGTTGGTGAGGGCAATCCGATGATTAGTTATTATCTAAAGATGTTCAAGTGGACGATCCTTATTTCACTCAGCGTTATATTGTCTGCGTACGTGTCATATATTCCCTATATAGCTTCCTTGGCAGTTCAGTTAAATGGAACGTACTTTGTATTAAGTTGCGGTATAATCGCAACCATTATAACTGCGAATATTGCTATGTATATTTATGCCATCAAAAATGGTGCCGATAAGGAGAAATGGCCATCGGAATTTAAGAAATTTGATACCGCATTAAAGATAGTTACTTATACCATCCCTGTCATATTTGCCTTATCGTTCTCAGGATTTATATCGACAAATGCCGTGTGGCGCACTTCCAGCATTTTAGCCTCATTTATGTTTGCTGCGGGATGGAGCTGGATGCTCGGAATAGGCAAGCAAGTTAATGGGAAATATTACGAGACCCGAGGTGTGGAATGGTGGACATATGGGATTGGTGTTGGAATATTAATAATAAGCATATGGGTATCATTCTTCCCCGTGGATGTCCTGAGGCATTTAGTGGGTGTTATACCTTTTACAGTTCCTATGAGTGATGGCGGATTTAGTGGAGTGATGAGCACGCTATCGTAGCAGGGACAGATGAGATTGCCCACAAAATTTGTTGTATTTTTTGCCTCCATGGTAACAAGCAGTGCTGTAATTGGTATCCTTGCTAGTATTATAGGTATAATTTACGAGATATATTTTGTAATATTGGGTCGAGTTTTTGCGGGTGGCGCTCGGCCAAACTTATCTAAGACTCAAGATAAAGTACTGAAGGAAATAGCCAAGAGATTAATAAATCAATTTGGTGGAAGGATTCAGCCATTTGATAAGAATCTCATCGTACGTACGGCTATTTTTGAGGCGCTTTTTGGCGCTGGATTTTTTAGTATAGCGGCACTAAGTTATGGTTGGCAGGACATAACGTTCCGAGTATTTGTAGCAGTTGGCGTATTATGTAGTTATCTTTTGATCCATGCATTAATAAAGGCGATAGCATTAGCACAAATTAATAAGGCAATGCATGGACGTGCAGGGCCTATTGCGTGGGTTGAGATCTCCTTAGATAATAAGCGAGAAATAAAGAAGTCATCGGGATTCGACGTCTTACACAAACTTATACGGCGATATATTGAGTTTCACGAGAATACGCATTATGCAGGCTATGGAGAGCTGGTCGCCTGTTTGGTGCCTTGGATTGGCTGGTTTATCCGTCCAGGCAGTGTTAATGCAGATGAAGTGCAGAGTAATCGGAATACAATCGATCAAGAATATATATGGAATGCGCTACACAGTCACGAGAAGCGGGCGCTTCTGGATAAGTATGATTATGATGAAGTTAAAGCCAAAAAGGCTATATATAAGAAAGTAAAAGACCTGAGTCTGGAAGAATCTAAGATAGTAGCAGATAAGATCTTATCTGAGAAGGCATTATCCCTCGCAAAGAGATTTGCTGATTCTCTCAGAGATGTGCGTTTTGCTCTAGCCAAAGCTCAAAATGATGAAGAATTGCAAGTAGCTAATAAGGCCAAATCTGCCTTAACAATAACAATATGGGATTCCCTGGAACCCAAGGAACAATCAATTCTTCTCGAC
>Ga0114951_10000525_pt1 | contig 52695 bp, 42 predicted proteins | sample AM7aDNAmetaG_FD_88677 | JGI IMG/M metagenome (GOLD analysis project Ga0114951, IMG submission 88677) | Freshwater microbial communities from Finland to study Microbial Dark Matter (Phase II) - AM7a DNA metaG | ecosystem: Environmental > Aquatic > Freshwater > Lake | place: Finland: Lake Alinen...
ACACTGGGAGCGGCGACGTCCACGTCGCCGATGATTGCGGATACCGGCGACTTGGAAGTCGCCGCTCCTTGGGTTTGTAATTTCGTTTCATGATTTCAAACCGAGTTCGAGCATCTGCGACCTCACTGTGTCATAGAGCACCTTGCGGCCGTCGGCGCTGGTGAGGAAGCTGCGGACGTGGGCCGGCGAGTTCAGCACGGCCACCTGCACCGGCGCGGGCGCGACGTGGACGCTGCCGTTGAAGCCGCCGCCGGCCGCCGCGGCGGACGCGGCCGAGGCGCCGATCGGCGCGGCGATGGCGGAGGGAATTTGCGAGGCCATGTTGTTGAGGTCCACCGCGCCGGCGATCATGCTCTGGATGAAGCCGGGGTTTTGTGCGACGATGCCCGCGGGAATCACGGCCTCGCCGTTGGAGAGCAGCGCGGGAACCCGGTCGTCGCGCGGTCCGCCCGGCCCGCTGACGAATCCGCCGGCGGCGCGGATAATGCCGCCGTCTTTGCGGCCCACACCGATCAAGCCGCTCAACATCCCGCCCATGGCCGGTCCGGCCGTCCCGCCTGTGAGCGCGTCGAGAATCGCCATCAGCACATTGGCGACCATAAGCTTGAGCGCCATCTGGATCAGAATCTGGATCATCTGGGTTCCCATCGCCTGAAACGCCTGGCCCGCGTTCTTGGTGTGGTTGATCATTCCCATGATCCCATTGCTGACGCCGTTGATCCCCGTGTTGACGATGCCTTGCAACGCCTGAGAGGCCTGCCCCGCCACGTCGCCCATGCCGGCGAGGAAGTTCTGCATCGAAACTCCTATCCGGCCGAAGGGATCGCCTTGTTGCATCTGGGTGTCGAGCTTGCCCAGCGTGGCGCTGACATTTTCCATCTTGTGATCGATCTCATCGACTTGGTCTTTGTTGCCGGCCTTGTCCGCGGCATCCCGCAAGTCTTCCAGATTCGTAAGCACATCGCCCAGCACGACGGAATATTCCCTCGCCGCCTCGGCCCTGCGCATGAAATCCTCCTGCGTGCCGGTCTGTCCGGCGCCGGATGCGCCGGACGCGGCGGGTTGCGCGGCGCCGTTCAGTCCGGCGCCGGGAGCGTTGGATGTGGCGGTTTGCGTGGCGTTGTATCGGGTCTGAGCCGCCTTTTGTTCCTCCTCTAGATTCTTCAACTGCCCGGCAACTTGGTCCGCTGCCACTTGCTTAAGGGCGGCCTCTTTGGCTGCATAGAGTTCCGCGTCGGAGACCTTTTGAGAGCCGGCCTCTTTGTCTTTGTTTGTCGCGTCGGAGACCGGTTGAGAAGCGGCCTGTTCGGTTTTCTGGCCGCCCGGGGCGGAGGACGAAGCGGCGGCGGAGCGCGCGGCGGACGTAATGGAATTGAATGCCGCGCTGGTGTCTTTGGCGCCCTGCTGGACGGAGGCGAAGAATTTCTCGATCTGCTGCTGAAGCTGCGCGAGCGAGTCGGTGGCTTCGCCCAGGAAGCGCTGGAACGCATCGGAGGTGGTGTTGATGTCAGCCATGGGAGTTAAGAGTTAAGAGTTGGGGAATGAGAGTTGGGAGTTGGGAGTTGGGAATCATGACACGCGGCGGAGCCGCGACCATCACTCTGAACTCTTAACTCATAACTCTTGATTTTTGTGTTCACGGCCGCAGCGCGCGCGCCCGAGCGAGCATCTTCAACCACTTGTTGGCTTTGGTGACCCATAAGTCCAGTTGCGCGAGCGTGGCGCGGTCTAGCTCCCGGCGGGAATGGCCGTGGCGGATGAGATAGGAGTAGATGTCGCCGATCCCGGACGCTTCGGCATCAGGGCGGCGAGCCGGCCGCCCACGGATTTTCCCAGGCCGAGCACCTCCTCGGAGAGGTTCACCTCCAGCGCGGCGTCGAGCAGCCGCAGCACATCCACGACGGGCATCCCGGAAAGGGCGGAGTGTTGGAGTGTTTGGGGAGTTGGAGTGTTGGAGTGTTGGAGTGTTGGGCTGTTGACGAACACGGTGCGCGTCAGGAGCCATTCGCAAAGCTCGGCGCTGCCGGCGACGACCTCGGCAATCTTCTCGGCGGTGAGCGACGCAAGGCCCTTCTCGCCGACGCCGGCGATGAACGACGCCTGCTGGAGGATCATCTGGGAAATCTTCGCGACGAAGGTAAGGCCGTCTTTCCAGGAGAGCGCGCCGACGGTCAGCGGCGCGTCGCTTCCCGAAACCCGCACCTCCTTTTCCGGCATCAAGATTTTCGTTTCATTCATTTGTTAGTTCCCGGTTCTCAGTTCTCAGTTGTCAGCATCCGGACGCCCACTGCCCACTGTTCACTGCCCACTGGCCACTGCCCACCGACTCACGTCGGCGGCTACGTTTCGCCGTCCGCGTTTCGCGTTTCCGCATGGCCGTCGCCGGCGGCAGGGGCGAACCGCCGGCGACGGCTTGCGCGGCGTGACGGATGGGGCGTCACGCCACGGGCGGCATGGTGATGATCGGCTGGCTCGACGGATGGATGCGGAACTTCGCCTTCTGGGTCTCGCCGTTGAAATCGTCGGCGCTCTCGATCGAGATCGTGCCGTCGAAGTCATGGATCGCCCGCGCGTCGCTGCTCTGGGCGTCGGTCTGGATGAACCGGAAATGGCCCTCGGCCTGCGTCTGGGTCATCGCCTTGAACTGCGCGGCGGTGATCGCCGGGCACTTGTAGCTGAAAGTGATGTCCGTGGGTGTGCCGCCAGCGCCGATGACCGTGCCGCCGTCAATGACATAAAGCATGCCGGAGATGGCGTCGTAGTTGTAATCCGTTCCGGCAACGGCCGCTGTTTGACCCGCCTCGACGCTGACCTCGGTGGCGTTGCGGATGCCGGTGTCGTATGACCGGCGCTGCAAGCAACCGGTGATGGTCTTCGTGGCGGCGGTCCCCGTCACCGCCGTCTGCGTCACATCGGCGAGTTGCGTGCCGAAGACGCGCATCGCGAAGGTCTCCGGCGGGAACTCGTTGCTCTCGCCGACATAGACGAGGTCCATGCTGACGATGTCCTCGCGGACGGTGCGCTTCTGGTTGAAGCGCAGCGAGCGCACGACGGTCTTTTTCTCGGACGTCGGCGTGATCTGGTGCATGACCAGCGGGCCGAGGTTGATGTAACCGGCCTGCCCTTTCGGCTGGAACAAGAGTTCACCCGTGAGTAACAGGAAATTCTTGTCGTCTCCAAGTTGCGGATATTTCTGACTCATAGTTTTTTCGGTCTCCTATCTGCTATCTGCCAACTGTCCACTGTTCACTGTCCACTGCCGTTGGCTGTAGCCGCGACCATCATGGCCGGGGCCGAGGTTTCTGTTGACTGCGGTTCGGCCGCGGGCACGCGCTCGCGGCTACATTCGACGCCGAGTTCCGCGAACGTCTCCAGGAGGCGCTCGGCGGCCCAGGCGTTGAAATCTTCCAAAGCTTTCAATTGCGGCTCGCGCGGCCAGCGCGGCGCGGCGAGGATCGCTTGGCAGAGCGATTCGGTGCTGTCGGGATTGAACTGCTGCATTTCCGGCAGCCAACCGATCGCGGGCGAACCGGCGACGGGCGCGCCGGCAGTGATGCAGTCGGCGGCGACGTAGTTATAGGTTTCCTCGAAGCTCGCGCAGACGCAGACATCCATCTGTGCCGCGAGCCGTTTGAAGTCGACGTGATCCAGCCAGTCGTGCCGCATGAGGCCGGTGCCGGCGCGGCTGCAAATCTCGGTGATGATGGACAAGTCCGCGCCGCTGCCCATCTCCGCGCGCTGGTTGACGTGCAGGATCGTGACGCGGCCGTCCTCGCGCAACCGTCGCCCGGCCTGGGCGACGGCCAGCGCCATGCCGACGGCATTCTTGAGCGGGCGCATCGCGCCGAACAGGCCGATGTGAAATGGGGAGTGGGGAGATGGGAGGCAGGAGACGGAAGTTGGGAGATGGAAGTTGGAAGATGGCAAACCTCCCGAATGATTCGCTCGGCTATCGGTTATCGGCCATCGGCTATCGACCATTGGCCATCTGCCATCTCCCCCGCGTCTCAGCGCGGCGCGCGCAGCGGCGAGTTCAGCGGGGGGATAGACGTTCGGCAGGAGCACGCAAGGCGAGCCGAGCCCGGCGACCGCGTCCACCATCTCCGGCCTGATCGCGGCGAGGCGGACATTGCCGTAGGTGCGGTTAAGATCGCCGCAATCGAGCCACAGTTTCCAACTCTTGCCCTCCATCGCGAGGAACTGCGGCCCGCTGTGATTCTTGACCACAAAGATGGTTTTCGGGCAATGCTCGGCGAGCCGCGCCATCTCCGCTAGCTCGACCCCAAGCGCCATGATGACCACGACGCGCGGACGGTGCTTTTTAATTATATAAATAATCTCCCGCTGTTCGGACTCGCACCAATCCGCCGCGATGCCGCGCTCGCGCGAGAGCGCCGTGGTGTGCCTGGCGTTCCAGCCAAGTCTCTTGTGTCCGCTAACGGGCGCGCAGATGTGAAGGACGGAGGTCATGGGGAAACAAGATTCGAGGTTCGGCGTTCGCGGTTGTCCAGCACCACGCGATGAACCCATAGACACTTGGCGATGACCTCGGCTGCTGGAAAGACGCGATTGACGACCGCTGCGACACTATAGTCGCCGCGGTCGTAATCGTCGTCGCAGAGGAATCCGCCCATGCGCACGGGCGGGAGTCGGGCGGGAATATCGGCACTGACGCATTCGCAAGAATGGCTGCCGTCAATAAACACCTTGTCGAACGCTCCTGACAGGAACATGCGCGCCGCCTCCGTACTCCACATGCGCAGCGGTGGGATCCGATCAGCGATGCCGTTGCACGCGACGTTGGCAACAAAATGAGCCTTCTCTCTCGCGCCGTGATGGTTCCACAAATCCACGTACGCGAGCACGCCATCCGGCCCGACGGCGCGCCCAAGCACCGGCGTGTTGCCAAGTCCGTAGTAACTGTCGATCTCCGCGACGGCCTTGGAATTCACCGACTGCACCAGTTCGGTCAGCGCCGTGCCGGCGTCGGCCGAGAGCAACCCGCAACCGACAGGCGCGGCCGGCGAGAGCAGCTTGGAGGCAAAAAGAGGTCTCATGTGATCACCTGTAGTCGGCCACCACGCCTCCCTCGGTCGTGTCGCTTGTGGTAAGCAAACGCAAAATCACCGTGCCATTGGCCGGTATCATCAGCCCATTGGTGTTTATGCCGCCGACATATTGCCAAGGCGGAAAAAAGAGACTGTAGTTGGTGCTGCCGGTCACATCGCCGTGGATCAAGAGCGTGAGCCGTTTTGCAACGGCGACGCGGTTGCTGGTGATAAACGACGTGTCCGTGGCCAGCCAGATTTCCTGATATTGGTTCGTCGCGAAATCTAACACGACGGGGTTAGGCGCGAGATTGGACGCGAGGTTGGTAAAAATCTGCGCGTAATAAACGGAAACGGTGTCAATGCCCCACGCAAGAGCTTGGACGGGTTCCCCAAGCGTGATCGTCTGCGCATCGCTGGCCACGAGCGTATGCAAGTCCATCACGGCATGATCAGTGTCGCTTCGCAAAACGATATTCGACCCAGTAGGAAATATCGGCCAAGAATAGCCACCCCATCCATCGTTGGTTAAAACCGTGGCCCCGCCCCCATATAAACTGGAGCCAGAATCTATTTCGTTGCCAATATTTAACCGCCCTGTCACGTCAAAAAGCTGTCCAAGGATATTTGTGGTCAGACTGCCCGACGGCGCGTAGAAAACGCTCCATGAATTAGTCAGCGGCAGCCATGCCACGTCAGATTGCAGCGCCAGCGGTCCGCCGAAGATGCTGTTGATCTGCGCGGCGGAATTGCTGAACGCCGTGGCTTGCCGGCTGCCGTCTCCGAAAGCGTAGAAGCCGATGTTGGTTTGCACGCCAGCAATGATGTTCGTCAGGTCGTAGACATTCGTGGCATAGAACACATCGCCGCGCCAAATCGGGTCATAGGCGGGATAACTTGGATTCGTAAAAGATGGCGTGCCTGTCAGCGTGAAGTCGACGTCGCCCATCGTGCTACTGACAGTCCCAATAAAGAGCGTCCCATCATTAGCACCGTAGACCTGGTCGCCCGACGATAACTCCGTTGAATATGCGGCCCCTTGACCGTCGACAGTAGCCCAACTGGTTTGCCAAGTTGACAGTCCGGTTAATTGGACAAAGTTAGTGCCAGCCACAATGTTCGTCACTCCGTTTGGAATGATGTAAACGTAGTTTGTCGGCTTGTATAAGTTTGTCACTGTGAAGCCAGGTGCGCCCTGGTTCACCGCAAATTGATTGTCCACTCCGCGAAACGCCACGTTGCTGCCTGCCGTCAGCCAGCCCGATGAATGGATAAGGTTGAGCATCGAGTTGGACAGGTTTTGCTGCTGGGTAACCATCGCCGTGTCCGCATAGGATTGCAGCGCCAACGGTCCGCCGAAGATACCGTTGATCTGCGCGGCGGAATTACTGAACGCCGTCGTTTGCCGGCTGCCGTCGTTGAAAGCGTAAAAGCTGAGGTTGGTTTGAAGTCCGGCAACAATGTTCGTCAGGTCATAGACAACGGTGGAGAAGATGGTGTCAGCTCGATAAACAGTAACGTAGCCAGGAGCATCGTAGGGCGCGTTGCCGTAAAGCGTCGCTGTTGCATCATCCTGAATGGAGGCAACCATGCCAACACAGGTTCCCGGCTGCCCGTCATAAACAAGCATGCCGTTGGCAAGCTCGGCCCCGTAGGCGGTGCTTTCTCCAATCAAGCTGGTTGTGGCCGAAGAGAAAGTGGAAGCCCCTGTAAATGCTGTATAATTGGTGCTTCCGCTGTCCACAATGTTCGTCACTCCGTTCGGAATGATGTAAACATAGTTCGTTGACTTATAGACATTCGCCACCGTGAAACTCAGCGCGCTCTGATTCACCGCAAACTGATTGTCCACTCCTTGAAACGCGACGTTGCTGCCCGCCGTCAGCCAGCCCGATGAATTGATGACGTTGAGAATCGAGTCGGAAAGGTTTTGCTGCTGGCTGATGGCAAATCCGTTTGCCGACAGCAACACCGCGTTCGTGGCGGCGTCCACGTAGCCGAGCGACGCCAGATTGTTGGTGATCGAAGCCGTCGCATAAGGCTGCCCGGCGATCCAGTTCGTCGTCGCGTTCCACGCCGCGTTTGTCGCAGCGCCCACATAGCCAAGCGATGCCAGGCCGTTCGTCACACTCGCCGTCACGTAACCCTGACCAGTCACGAATCCCGTTGACGCGAGTCCGTTGGTGATCGAAGCCGTCACATAGAGCCGGCCGGCGATCCAATTCGTCGTCGCGTTCCACGCCGCGTTTGTCGCCGCAGCGAGGTCGCGGTCCATCGCCACGCCGAGTCCGCCGGGCGTCGCGCCGTCGCCGAGCCAGAGCTTGTGGGTGTTGGTGCTCCAGGCCGGCTCGCCGACAGCGAAGACGTTGGTGCTGCGATCGGTATCGAGGCCGCGGCGGAACTGGATGCGGTTGGTCGTCACCTGGGCGGTGGCGGCGAAGTTCACCACGGAGGCGCAGAGGACGCAGAGAACTGCAAATCGCAGGGACGGCGCGCTGTGCCGTCCGGTCATCATCTTGCGGACGGCGCAGCGGGCCGTCCCTACCAGCCTTCCGGCTTCCGACTTCTGGCTACCGACTTCCGACTTCTGGCTTCTATTATTTGTTTTCATGACGTTGGCAGTTGCAAAAACTTGACCTTCGCGCGCCGGGCGTTCCCGCCGGCTTCTCTTGAACCCGAAAACCGAAGCGGTATCGGCAAGGATGCCGGCGCCACGGACGACCGCGGTTGCCGAACGGAACGGGGCTCTGGCCGCGCCGATGTGGAGAATGGAGGTTATTATGCTCATGGCGTTTTGCAGGAAACGTTACGGGAAGGAAACGGTCGCATCAGAGCTTTGTGTGCTGCCGTGGGCGTTGTTGGCAGTGACGTGAGCTTTGCCCGTGCCATACGGGACGCCGACCCATAAATGAGTTCCGCCGGGAGTCACTCCGCCTTGGTCAGGCCAACTCGTTCCACCATCCGGCGAAACTTGCAAGGACATGGATGTCGCGCCGGCGGGCAGGCTGGGAATATCTATCACCACGTTGAACGTTCCATCCATGTTATCGGATGGAGTCTCAAAGACAGGCGCGTCGGGCGTGGCGGGCGGACTATCTGTGGCAACGACGTACTCTGTGCTCACCGCACTCGTGACGCCCACGATGTTTGTCCACGTGGCAATGACGAACAGCACCTGGCCGGCGGCAATTCCATTGGTGATTGTAAAACTCGTGGCGCCACCGAGCACGCCCCAAGCGCCGCCGCCCGCCATGTCGTCCACCCAAACGCCGCTGCGGTTGGTATCGGCCGCGGTGGCGAGGCTCGAAATACTTGTCCAAGTGCCATAGGACACGCTGACGGTCTGCCCGGTGTTGACCGAGCCGGAGATCGCCGGCAGCACGCTGTTCACAGGCCGAAACACAGTCATCGAGCCGCCGATCGCGTTCCACACCTGATCGAGTGTGACACCGCCGCTCGCGCCGATGTAAAAGTTGCCGTTGGTCTGCGCGACGCTGACGCCGGAGCCAGCGAAGATGAAGTTGCTGCCGATGGGAATAAAGGTGCCGCGCGTCCATTGAGTCACCGCGTTGGTCGCGGCGTCCACGCGGCCGAGCGAGGCCAGCCCGTTCGTCACACTCGCCGTCACGTAACCCTGACCGGTCACGAATCCCGTTGACGCGAGTCCGTTGGTGACGGAAGCCGTCACATAAAGTTGGCCGACGATCCAATTCGTCGTCGTGTTCCATGCCGCGTTTGTCGCCCAGGCAAGGTCGCTGTCCATCGTCACGCCGAGTCCGCCGGGCGTCGCGTCGTCGCCGAGCCAGAGCTTTTGGGTGTCGGTGCTCCACGCCGGCTCGCCGGCGGCGAAGACGTTGGCAACGCGCTCGGCGTCGAGGCCGCGGCGGAACTGAATGCGGTTGGTCGTCACCTGGGCGGTGGCGTCGAAGGTCACCGCGGAGACGCAGAGAACGCGGAGAAGAAATGCGGAATACGCCCGCCCACTAGCCAACCAAGGATTGCGGAATCCTGCTTCCGACTTCTGACTTCTGTCTTCTGACTTCTGATTTCTGTTGTTCGTTTTCATGCCGTTGGCGGTTCGCTGAACTTGATCCACGTGCCGGGCGTGCCGGCGGCGGTGCAGACCCAGACGACAAAATTCATGTCCACCCAATACTCGTATTGCTCGTGCGCGCCGGCGGTGGGCGCGCCGGCGGCGGTCGTGGAGTCGGGCACGATGTAGTTGGCGATCTGGTTGAGTTGCTGGATGTCGTTCTCGACGACGGTCTCCGGGTCGAGCACGCTCACGACGGAACGCAGGTTGCGCAACAAGGGGTAGCTCATTTAGACGATTCCTCCATCGGGTATGCCGGCGGGAGGCTGCGAGGTGAAGTCGCCGCCGTCGAGTCCGCCGCCGGGCTGGGAAACAAAATCGCCGCCGTCGATCGTGGTGGGAGCGGGCGGCGCCGGCGTGACGCCTTCCGCCACGCCATCTGAATTGAGGAGCTGGTAGCGCGTCCTGAACAACACCTCATAGACGCACGCGGTCTGCGTCTGCGCGACCAGTTCGCAACCCTCCTCCAGGAATGTGTCCCAATGCGGCAGCAGCTTGCGGTTGCGCAGGCGGCCCGGCAGCCGCGGGTTTTTGTTTTCGTAGTCGCAGATCGCGTCGAGGATTTCATAAATGCCGACGACGCCGACCGCGCCGCGGCGCAGCTCGCGCGGATTGCGCAGCGAGGCGGCGCAGATAAAGATGGACCAAAACGCGGTGTGCATGTCCTCGGGGACCAGCTTGATTTCGCGGCGGCCGTGGCGCAGGAGGACCTCGGTGACTTTGGAAACGTTCTTCAGCGAGAACAACTGCACCCACGCGGACGGCGCGGTGAACCGGACGAGCGTTTCCATCACCTCGTTGCGCTCGCCGGCGTAGGTGTCCACGCGATTGAACAGCGGCACGTCGGGAAAATCCGGCCGGCGCGCCGCGCGCAGCTCGGCGACGATGGCGTCTTCGCATTGGAGAATCGGGTTCATGGGCGGAAAAAAACGAAAGTGAAGAGTGAAGAGTGAAGAGTGAAGAGTTGGGGTGGAACGCGTTCTCCGAACGCGTTTTTTGCCGGAAGAAATCGCGTTCGGAGAACGCGATCCACCATTACTCTTAACGCTCCACTCTTAACTCTCATGCGGTGTGGCCTCCTTGCCATGTGGAACGTGGCCGGCCGGCCGCCGTCCGCAGCCCGGCTCCGGCTCGTGGCGGGATTTGAGCGAGAGGGTGCGGTATCTCGACGCGAACGGCAGTTGGAGAGAGCGCGCTATGGCGCTCACCGGATGGATGTTCGCGTCAAGCCCTCTCATCAGCACCGCGGCGTCGGAAACGCGATAGATGAAGGAGCGCGACGCGGGGCGCGTTTCGTCCAAACTTTTGATGGCGGTGGAAGTGCTCATGGGCGGGGAAACGAAAGTGAAGAGTGAAAAGCGCAGAGTGAAGAATGAAGGTGGATCGCGACCTCCGGGCGCGATTCGTCTTGAATGAAAAACGCGCCCGGAGGTCGCGCACCCCAATTCTTAACTCTTAACTTTTCACTCCTAATTTCCTTCATCTACCACCCTTTCATCGTGTCGCGTTTGAAGACCCGCTCTTCGGCGTTGCTCAGCACGTCGCCGCGGTCGCTGCGCGGCGGCTCCTGGGCCGCGCCGAGCGTGGCGACGCCGCGCGCCACGTCGTCGAGGAACTTTCCCGAGGCGTCGAACTGGTCTTTGTAGGCGGCCTTCTGGTCGCGCGGACTGTCGGGCCGCAGTTGCGCCTGCGCGGCGTAGTAGAGGAAGCGCGCCATCGCGTGGCCGGTGATCGTGGCCCGCACGTTGGCCGCGTCGTCGTCGTTGACTTCCAGCGGCAGCTTGTGCCGGAGGCGGAACTTGGAAAGGAAATCGCCGTTGACGCGGGCGATGAGATGGTCGCGCAGAATCGTGTTGAGCTGGCCGGTCGGGTTCCAGGGATCGTCCAGCAGCAGGAGCAGCGACTGCGGGCTGACGTTGGCAGCGACTGTGGTCGCATCCAAAAATGTGGTGATGGTGGTCATGAGGGTGTGGAGTTCACCGCGGAGGCGCAGAGGACGCAGAGAGGAGAAGCTGTCAGCCGGCGGCAGTCCGCCGTCAGCCGAAATGCCTCTTCACTCCCTGCGTCTCTGCGTTTGGTTTGCATTGTCTCCAGGGGTCGCCGGGTTACACGTCGTTGGTGACGGCGTTCTTGATGAGGAAGCACGAGTCCTGGTTGGTCATGATGACGCGCCGGCAATGGCCGACGATGTCCTGCACGGCGCCCCACAAGCCGCCATGCTCCTGACCGGGCAGGATCGCGCTGCTCTGGACGAACACGGGCGCGCTGCCGAACAACGCGCCGTAGGCCGTGAGCGCGGTTCCCGCGTAGGGCGCGACGGTGGAGAGCGGCGCCGGCTCGACGCGGCAGAGGCCGAAGTCCTTGCCCCAGACGCGCTGGTAGCTGGCCGCCTCGCCGGGCGCGGCGAAGTTGCCGCGCTGCTCGCCGACGACGACCTGCCGCAGGTCGAACAACTTCGCGACCTCGGCCTCGTTGGCGACGCCTTCGACGGCCTGGCGGTCGCCGAGCACGGCCTTGATGGCGCTGATGATCTTCGGATGACGCCGCAGCGGCAGCCAGACCGCCAGGCCCATCCACGCCGTGTCGGGCTTGATGAGCGACTTGGCCATCGCCGTCTGGATGACGGCGACGACGTCCGTGTCCGGATCGTCGAGCTTGTAACCGGAGTTGCCCTGCGCGCTGGCGTCCACGGCGTTGCCGGTCTTGTAGTTGGCGAGGGTGGTGAACAGTGTGTTGGTCTCGATCTCGTGCGAGAACCAGAACGTGTCCACGAGCGCCTTGGCCTTGGCCATGCGCGTGTCAATCGGCACCTGCAACACGCCGCTCGGCTGCGTCTGCGTCAGCCGCGCCACGTCGTTGGGGTGGATGAGCCGCCGGCCGTAATCGCTCAGCACGGCCGTGTCGGTCTTGAACGCGAAGTCCGCCACCGGGATGTTGCCGCGGCGGTTGATCTTCAGGTCCACCACGCGGAGGTATTCCGCGGGATCGAACTTCCACCAGTTGAACGCCAGGTCGGCGATGATCTGCGCCGGCGCCATGGGCGCGAGGGTGCGCCCGATGAACTCCGGCGGATAAACCCCAGCGACAAACGTCGTCAACTGGGCGTTGAGTGTGAGTTGGGTTGGATCCATGTTCGTTGCTTTCTTGATCTGTCGGGTTGCGGTTCACTCGCCACTACGACGCCTTGACGTAGTGTTTGCCTTGCGCGGCGCGGCATTTGATGATGTCGCCGGCGCTGCCGGACTGGAGCGCCTGGGCGCCGTAGCAATCGCCATCGCTGGCGGCCACGGCGGCGGCGTTGGTGTCGGAGGTCAGGAACTGGAACTCCGTGACCTCGCCGCCGGCGATCAGGAAGATCTCCCGATCGTCCGAGTCGGTGACGATGGCGACGGTCTTGCCCGCCGCGATCTCCAGGTCGGCGTCGGTGGCTTCGCCGAAGACCGGGAAGCACGGGGCGCTTGCGTTGGTGGCCGGCACGATTTGGCCGTCAGCGGCGCCGCGCTTGGCGAAGCGGCAGCATTTGACGGCGGTTTGAACTGTTCGACTCCACATAATTTTTTCCTTCTTTCTTGGTGCCCCGAAATCTTTCCGGGGAATTGGTTTTCTGATTTTGGATTTTGGATTGTTCGGACGCTCTACGCTCCACGCTCCACAGCCGTCCGGAACAACTCCGGCTTCTCGCCCATGAGCCGCACCAGTCCCATGGACCGGGCGCGATGCACGTCGGCGGCGGCGATCTTCATGAGTTCGGGGTCCTTGGCGATCAGCTCCTTGAGCGGCGCTTCCCAGGCTTCGGCTTGCGGGCCGAGGCCGTCGGCGCCCTGCGCGGTGGCCGTTTGCACAACCATGCCGAGTGGGACGGTGGGCGTGCGGGACACGAGCGCCTTGAACTCCCCTTCCCGCTCGCTGCCCGTGAGGCGCGCGACGGTGATCTCCCGCTCCGCCGGGCTGATGATGCCGGCCTTGATGGCGATCTCCGCGACGGCGCCGGCGTAGTCCTGCAACGCGATGACGTTGCCGGGCGCGGCCTTGGCGGTGAGCGCGGCGACGCGGGTTTGGTGTTGCTCGAACGCGGCGATCAACTCGGCCTCGGTGGCTTTCTCCGGATCGAGTTGCCACGCCGCGCAGAGCCTGGCTTTCAATTCCTTCATCTGCTCTCCTGTCTGCGCAGGGGGTTGGGGTTCGCCGTCGTCCAGAGCTGCGCTGATCCGGGCCACGTCGTTGGGGTCGGCGGCCACGAGCGAGGCCGAAAGCCGCGCCGTGGCCGAAAGCAACGCCTCCGCGCCGAACAAGCCGCGGTTCACAAAACCGCCGCAGTTCGCGTAGAGGCCCGCCGCCTCGCCCGTCTCCGGGTCCATCGGGACGTGCGGCGAAAAAGACTGGTATTCGGGCGGCTCGCCCGTCGTGCGCTCGACGGCTTTCGCCGTCAGCCGCGTCAGGCCAATGACGCCGAAATCATCGTGCCATGCGAACCGCAACGGCGCGCCGCTGGCGTCCTCGTCCTTGTGATCGTAATCGGTGTAGGGCTTCACGCCGTCGGCGGCCATCATCTTGCGGCGCGCGCCCTCCATGCGTTGGGCCGAGAGCGGCGAGGGATGCACGCGCAGCTCGTAGGGCGTGCCGTCGGGATTTTTCTGCGGCACGCGCCGGTCGCCTTTCGGGACATACACGAGCCAGCGGTCGCGCGGCGAGGACGCGGGCGACGGGAGATCGGAGATGGGAGATGCGGAAGTAGCAATGCCGCACAACGCGACAACGGGCGCGGCGTCGTTGTTGAGATGTTTCGGGTTGGGAAGTTCGTCGTGGCTCATGTTGCCTTTCAGTGGAAGATGGGAGTTGGGAGATGGGAGATCGGGGCGGGTTTCGGGTTTCGGAAACTTCCAGAGAGCGTGCCAGCACCTTGGCCATCGCCGTTGCCCTTTCCGTTGCTTCCGTCCCTTCCGTCACTTCCGTCCTCTCCGCCCACGGCGCCCTCGCTCTTCAGCACCGCCTCGCCGCCGGCGGGCTGCGGAATATCAAACTCCTCGTGCGCCCAACGCTCCGGGATCTGCACGCCCACGCTCGCCAGCACCTTCAGAATGTTCGCGAGCGCGGTCTGGTCGCTGCGGTCGGCGCCGGGCAACTCGTAACGGGGATTGTCGCCCGGCTCGGCGAAGTTGAACTCCATCAGCCAGCGCATCGCCGTGTCGTTGATCGCCTGGCAAAAGAGGACGCAGCTCCAGTCAATGACCTCGTCGCTTTCGTCGACGTGCACCTCGCCGAGCGAGCGCGCGCCGCGCGTGCCCGCGTCGGTGCCGAGCGTGGAGCCGAGAATCAGTTTCAGCGCGAGGTCGGAGTAATACTTGATGATCGCCTCCTGCGGCGGACCGCCGCCCGCGCTCGCGCCGATGCGGTTGATCTCGACCTTCGTGCCTTCCGGGAAACACGCGACGCGCATGGCGATGCGCGAGAGGTGCGCGAGGATCTTCTGCATCGCGCTCTTGTCCTCGGCGCTGCGGGAGCCGCCCTGCTCGCGGTAAAACGCCCACGCGATGTCCGCGCCGAACGTCTCGGCCAGCGCGGCCCAATCCTTTTGCGCGAAGAGCACGATGAGGAACGCCCAGGCCAGCGGACGCAGGATCGCGCCGCGCGCGGCGTGGCCGCTCTTGGAGAGATGCTCGAAGATGACAAATTTCTTCGGCGGAAAATCCACGCGGTTATACACGAGCAAATTCGGGATGAGCTGGAGCTGCGGGGAGTCTGGCCAATACACAAGATGCCGATAGTTCACCCACGGCATCTTGTTGATGACGACCGATTGTCGTCCGTTGATGGGTCGGACGGCCCAATCGATCTCATGCACGGAAATATTTTTGCCGACGAAGTCCATCGCGTTGAACATCGTGCGCGGCCAGTCCTGGATGTCGGCCCAGACGGCGTTGGCGAAATCGCACTTGCGTTTCGCGAGATCGGGGTTGAGCGGCTTGTCGGGCGGGACGATGCGGCCCTGGCGGCGGCACGCCTTGAGTTTGTGTTTGAAGAGCGGGATGCGCAGCTCGATCCACTTCTCCTCCATCTCCTCGAACAGCCGGAACTGCTCGCTGATGGCGCCGGTGATCGCGCGCTCGAGGACGGCTTCGAGAAATTCGGGATGCAGGTTGCGGCTGACGGAGTGATACCAGCGCTCCGCGATCTGCGGCTTGATCATCGTGCCGATGTCGGGCGCGGCGAGCGGCAACGATTCGCGCGCCGGCGCGTCGGGCGTGGACCGGAGCATCGGGTTGAGGTTCGGCCCGGGCTGATACGCGGGGCCGACGTTGGTGGGTGAGTTTGAAAAGGGGTTCCACATAGTCAGTTCCTCGATGTGTTCAGTATGTGAAAAGGACGAAGTGAGGAGTTAAGAGTTCAAAGTTAAGAGTTAAGAGTGATGGCCGCGCTTGCGGCGCGTTCCTCAACTCTTCACTCTTCACTCTTAACTCTTCATTCGCTGCGTTCCTCATCACCAGTTCCTCCGTGCCGGGCTGGCCCAGCGGATGTTGCCGGCGGTGACGACGCGGTCGGGGTCGAGCGCCCCGCCCGGCGTCTGGCGCGGCGTGCCGGCCACGCCCGCCGCCAGGCGCGCATAGACTTTCGCCAACCCAAGATGGTTCTCGACCTTGTCGGCCCAATCCTCCGCGCCGGTTTTCGCGTCCCGCACGCGGCGCAGGTTGAGCAGATGCGTGTCGAGCACCGCCTGCGGCGCGCCCGCGCCGATGTAGGTTTGAGGGAGGCGCGCACGAGGCAAGAAACGGATTTTGGATTTTGGATTTTGGATTTTGGATTGGGGAATGCGGATTTGAGAATCACCGGTGGACACAAGGTAGGGCGAAGCGTCCCGCTGAGCCGCGCCGCCGAACGGCTCGCCAGAGACGGCTCGCCCTACCCCACGCTCCACGTCCCTACCCTCTGCGTCCTCTGCGTCTCTGCGGTGCATCCCTCCGTTGTGTTCGCGCGAGACCGCGGAGACACCGCAGTTCCCCGAATCCAAAATCGGAAATCCAAAATCCAAAATCGTTTCAATCACGCCCTCGCTCGGCGTGAGAAAATCGTTCACGGCGCTCTGGATGCTCTCGGCGCGGTTGCATTTGATGAGCGGATAAATCTTCCCCGCCTGCGTGATGCCGACGGTCTGCACGATGCCGCCCGCCTCGCTCGACGTGAACAGCACCGCCGCCGCGCGCAGGCCGCTCCAGAGTCCGCGCCCGCCGTCCCACGTCAGGCCCGCGCCGATGTTCGAGAGCGTGGCGCGCATCAACTCCGTGCGCGGCAGCGCCGGCGGCTCGTAGTTCTCCAGGCCGTTGAGCGCGAGGCAGAGGCGCGTGGTCAGGTCCGGCTCGCCGCCCGCGTCGAAGCAGATGCACTCGATGCCGAGCAGGTCCATGAGCCGCGGCAGGCGCGCGGGCAGGTTGCCGCTGGCGATCATCTCGGCCCACACGAGCGCGCTGGCGACGGGCGACTGGACTTCATCGCACCAGAACCAGCAGCGCGGCCCCATGTCGCAGCCCGCGAAGCGGGGAGAGTCGCCGAGAGACAAAGACATGGGGTAAGCGGAAATTGGAAATTGGAGATTGGAGATTGGAAAGCCGGAATTTGAAGCTGGAAAACCAGCGCGCGAGGAGGGCAACGGATGGTTTTTGATTTCAGAGTTGAGATTTGAGATTCGGGAGTCGCCGCGGGAGACAGAAACGGAGTAGGGCGAAGCGTCCCGCTGAGCCGCGCCAGCGATGCCGCTGGGAGCGGCGACTTCCAAGTCGCCGGTTTTTCGCAACGCGTCGGCGACTTGGAAGTCGCCGCTCCCAGCCGCTCCTCTGCCGGCGACGGCTCCTCCTTCTGCCATCTGCCTTCTGCCTTCTGCCTTCTCTCCCCTCGCCCTCTCCAGCACCTCCGCCGTGATCGGCTGCGCGGCGCCGGCGTGGGGGATGGCGATGCGGTCGCAGTAAAACGCCGTCATCGCCTCGCCGCTGGGGTCGCTCATCGCCGAATACCACGCGCCGACGATCTCCTGGAGCGAGATGGCGCTGATGCCGAGCTGCGAGACGCGGACGGAAAACTTCGCGTGGCGGATTTGATCCGGATTCTTCGCCACGTAGTCGCCCGCGTCCCGGTCGAGTTCCGCGCCGCACTGGAGGCACGCGCAGTAATACCGCGCATCGCGGTCGTGACCCATCTCGGGGGTGATGGAAGGAGCAGACAAAAGTGAAGAGTGAAGAGTGAAGAGTGAAGAGTTGGGACCGGAGCCGTTCTCCGCATTCCTGCCGCCGCGGGAATGCGGAACTGAAAGTGAAGAGTTGGGAAACGCGCCGCAGGCGCGACCATCACTCTTAACTCTTAACTTCGAACTCTTTCCGTTTGCGCTCCCCAACTCTTCACTCTTCACTCTTAACTCTTCACTCTTAACTCGTCCGTCCTTGCGGACGCGCACGATCTGCGGGAAATTCTCCTCCAGGTTCCACACCGCGCCGCACTTCGGGCACGGCGTCATCAGGCGATGAAAACTCCCCGCCTCGACGCGCTGGTTCTGGCCCGCGCCGGCCACGCGCTGCGTGCCGATCTCCCACTTCAGCGCCAGCGGCGAGCCGGTCATGCGCCCGTCCACGTAGCCGATGTTCCGCAGCGGAATGTCGTCCACCTCGTCGAGCGCGGCGGCATCGAGCGAGATGGTGGTCGGCGGTTTTTGCATGCCGCAGAAATGCCCGAACGCCTTCCGCCCGCCGTCGGACACTTGGAAGCTGTTCTTGCGATTGACCGTCTTGCCGCTCGCATTCTCGGCGACGCCGAGGCGGATCATCGCGGCCATCCACGGCTGCTGGTCCAGCACGTCGGGGCGGAACTTGGTGTCCACGATCTTGGCGAGCAATTCCTGGTCGGGCGTGTAGTAGCCGAAGTTGGCGAACTCGATGGCGGTGAGGTAGCCGAGGAAATTCAGCACGAGCACGGTCTTGCCCCATTGCGCGCCGCCGCCCACGGTGATCGTCGCGCCCTTGAGCGAGTGCGGTTTGAAAAGGACGCCGTCGATTTCCACGGAGGAAGCGGTGGAAGAGGCGGGACGATTTTGGATTTTGGATTTTGGATTTTGGATTGCGGAAGCGTCCCGCGAAACGGACGCCGGATGATCTGTAGCGGCGGTCTCCGACCGCCGATTATCATTATCATTCCGGCGGTCGGAGACCGCCGCTACAGTACTCTGGCGGACCGCCGCTACAGAAACCTCTGCGCCCCCGGCTTTGGATTTTGGATTTTGGATTGGAGATTGCGGGTTTCGGAAACGCCCGCTGAGGATGTTGTTGCCCTGGCCGTCGCCGTTTTCGTCACTTCCACCGCCGCCCGCTCCGCCCAAACAATTCGCCAGCACCTTGTCCGTGAGCGCCACGATCCAGCGCAGCGGCGCGCGGCCCTCGAAGTTGAACGGCCCGTATGCGCCGCCGCGCAACGGCACGCGCGCGCAGCCCGCCAGATACTCCGCAAACGTGCGGCACTCCGGCCGGCCGGGGATTGTTCCGCCGCGGAAAACTTCCACAAAGGGTCCGATGTGCGGTTCCGTGGCATCCGGGATTGCAGGCCGGCTGCCCTCAGCCGGCGCCACGTCGGGGACGCGGCCTACAGAACCCGCAAGGTGGAACGCGTTCTCCGAACGCGTTTCTTCGTCGCGCGACATCGCGTTCGGAGAACGCGATCCACCTGCGGCGGCATGCCGCGAGGATTTCACAACGCGGCGCGTTGTTGCATGGCGTGTCTTCACGCCGCCGCCTCCTGCGCCGCCTTGTGGACGGCGGCGTCGAACGTTTCATACGCGGCGCACAGCTCCGGATATTTTTTCACAAACTTGGCAAACTCGCGCAGCGCCTTGTCCAACGCCGCCGTGGTGGCATCGCGGTATTTCCGGAGCGCGAGTTCGAGGTTCTGTTTTTTGAGTTTGTTGGCCTCGATCCGGGCCTCGGCGTTGACCACGCGGGTGATGGTGCCGAGGCCGGCGTTGACGAGCTTGGCGGCTTTTTGAGGATTTTTCTCGGCGGCGGCGTCCATGATGTCGGCCAGACCGGCGGCCTGCTGCTTCATGGCCTCCTGCGCGAGACTGCTGCCGCGCCGGATGGCGTTGCGTTCCAGGACTTGGAGCGCCTGCGAGCGCATGGAGATTTTTTCCGCCGCCGCCAGGACGCGATGGCAGCCCAGGATGACGTTGCGGAGGCTGATCGGGAACCCATGGCGGACCAGCCAGGCGTGAACCTCGCGGTTGGTCTTGCCGAGGACGATCTTCAAAAACGCCTCGCCGAGTTTCGGATCGCCGAGCGCCTTCCGGAACACCGAGTTGGGGTGCAGACGCGCCCGGATGAACGCCAGCGGCCCGATCCGGGCGAGAACCCCGGTCGCGGCGGCGCTGGATTTCAAATTTCGAATTTCAGATTTCAAATTGCGGATGGCGGATTGCGGTTTTCCGCCGGTGGGGCGAGACTCCGTCGAGCCTCTGGATCGCGGGTGGCGGATGGCGGATGGCGGAGGCTCGACGGAGTCTCGCCCCACCCCACGCTTCACGCTCGACGCTCCACGCTCAACGGCCCTGGCCCCGGCGTCTCTGCGTTGAAACGCCGCGCGCTGTCGTTTCCCTGTAGCGGCGGCCTGGACTCCGAAACCGTTCGGGGCCGACGGCCGGTCATTGGGGCACGTTGGACTCTGCACTTGTGTTGGTCTTTTGTTTGCCATGACTGGGTCGGCGGGTCAGCCCCGCACGTTTTCGGAGTCCAGACCGCCGCCACAGAGCGCCGAGCCGACGCCGGTGATGTAAAACCGCGGCGGGTTGCCCCGCATCGTCGCCAGCCCGTGGCGCGCGAACCGCCGCAGCGCCGCCAGCGCCGTGTCGCGCGCGATCTGGACGCCCGCCGCGCCCGCCTGCGCAAGCAACCCGTCCGGTGCGATCCCCTCCACGCTCGCGGCATTGAGCAGCGTGAGGATGTCGCGCTCCTGGTCGGAAAGAGGCAGGGCGGAAATTTCTGATTTCTGAATTCTGAATTCTGATTTCCGGCCTCTGTCTTCCGTCTTCCGGCTTTCCGCCTTCGCGTCTTCGCTGTTGTTTTGTTTCGTCGCGGCGGAAATCGCGCCCGGAGGTCGCGATCCACCGGAAGACCGGCTTCCGCCTTCTGCCTTCTGGCTTCTGACTTCTGTCTTCTGGTTTCTTTCCTTCATCGCATCACCCTTTCCCCTGCGACCCGGCCAGGTTGGAAAGCCCGTTGGATATTTCATCAACTTTTTCACTGGTGGACCTCGCCCATGCTTCCAGCCCGTCGAGCCGCGCGTCCATGCGCTCGAGCTTTTTGCCGAGGTCGCCGATGTGGTTGTGGAGTTTCTCGCGCGCCTGCTTGGCCTGCGCTTCGTAGGCGCTGATCTGCTCAAGCATCCGCAGGCGAATGAGGTTTTCGTTGCCGAGGGCGAGCGCGGCGTGGCGCTCGTCGCACATCGCCTTGGTCATCACCGTCGGCAGCAGGGCCACCTCGCGGCGCTGGGTCTCGTTGACGACGTTCACGTCGCGCGCGGCCCGGCCGCGGCGGATGCGCTGGAGCGTTTCCACCAACGCCACGCCGTAGTAACCGCCCGTGAGCAGCACGCCGACGATCACCACCACCCAGCCGATGGACTGGAAGCTGCCGGGATCGGGAAGTTGGGCGAGGAGGTTAATCATGGCGGCCAACCTCCGTTTGGATGATGGCGAAAGATGAAGGGCGGCGGCCGGAATGCACCGCAGAGGCGCGGAGGTCGCTGAGAGGTTTTCTCTCTGCGCTCTCTGCGCCTCTGCGGTGAATCCTTTCGGCGTCCCTGCGTTGAAAAACCATTTTCATTAGAATTTGAAACCAACCCCGGCGCTGATGACGACCGCCTTGCCCGCGCCGTCCGCGCCGAACGTCTCCACGCCCGCGCCGACGTAGCCGTAGAACGCGTCCACCTGCCGCGGACGCCACGCGAGCGGCGGGAGTTTTTTTTGCGCCCACGTGAGCAGCGGGCCGAGCGGGTCCGTCCAGAGCGCGGCCTCCAGCGCGGAGAACGCGCCGTCCTTGTCGCTGCCGAGCACGAGCGACGGGCCGCCGTAAAGCGCCCAGACCGTGGCGGGGTCGAGCTGCCAGTTCACCTTCACGAGCGGGGCCGCCACCGCCGCGCCACCGCTGGAAAGCCCGCCGCCGGAGCGCCACGAATACACCGCGTTCAACGAGACGTTCGTGCCGAACGCCTTCGCGAAGTCGGAAAAGTTTTCGACGCGCTGCCAGCCCGGCAGCATCTCGACGAGATCCACGGCGACGGCGGAGTTGAAGGAGACGGTGGGAGACGAGGAAGTGGGCAGTGGACAGTGGTCAGTGGTCAGTTGGGAAACGGGAGGATTGGAGTTTTGGAACAATGGAGTGCTGGAGTTTTGGAGCGCTGGGATGTTGGACGAAGTAATCGCCGCGAGCGTATTGCTGCCCGGCCCCTGGCTGCTGGCGTTTGTCCCTTGGCCATTGGCGTTTGTCCCTTGGCCATTGGCGTTTGTCCCTTGGCCATTGGCGATTGACCCTTGGCTATTGGCGATTCCTTCCGGGCTGTTGGCCGCTTGCCCAAACGCCAGCGACGCGCTCAAGAGCAGCGCCACGAGCAGCGGCGTCTTCACCACGTCCACCATGCGGCTCACCACTTCCGGCCGCTTCGCAATGGCGTGGCGGAAGAACATCAGCGCGCCGGCGGCGAGCAGGACGCTCGCGTGCGTGGCCAGATCGTCCGCCGTGGCGGTGCCGTGACGGATCGCGTCCACGACCTTCAGCAAATCGCACGCGACGGCCAGCAGCGCGGTGCGGACGGTTTTGGAGCCGAGCGTTTCGGCGAGCGCGATGGCGTTGTGATGCGCCGCCGCGTCGAGATCGGGCTGCGCGGCGAGGAACGTTTCCGTTTTCCTCAGCCCGAACGCCAGCGCGAACTTTGTGATCCAACCCAGTTTCATTTTTCCCTTTCCGTTTTCTGTTTTCCGTCTTCCGTCTTCCGATTCCCGATTCCCGATTCCCGATTCCCGATTTCTAATTTCTAATTTCCGCCTTCTGACTTCTGACTTCTGTCTTCTGACTTCTGACTTCTTTTTTTCGCCTTCTGCCTTCTCGCTTCTGCGTGCGACGTGCGCGGGAATACCCGCAGAGAAAAATTCTGGGAAGGAAAATCACTGCGCTAGCGCAGTGAAATATCAGCCAAAAACGCACGTTTTTCGGGTGCGAAAATGTGCGTTTTCCAATTGACTGCGCTAGCGCAGCGCTAGCGCAGTCCGCAGAAACCTCTATTCCGGGGAAAAACAGTGGTCAGTGAGCAGTGATCAGTGGTCAGTGGTCAGTGGGCCGTTGAAAAATGGAATGCACCGCCGAGACGCAGAAGGTGGGGACGCCGCGCCCTACCGGGACCTTTGTCCGCGCCGCCAGCGTCCCTATTTTTGCGGCTGCGTGAACGTGAATCGGGCCGGGGAGTTTTGGCGTTGACGGTCCGGGGCATCGGCGTAGGCTGCGCGCCGGAGGTTTGAAGAAGTTGAGAACGGTGCGATGAAACTATTCATCGAAAAACGCCCGACGGCTGTCTCGGTGATCGGCTGGTTCTGGATCATCGTTGGTTTTTTCACGGCGCTCGCCAGTGTGGCTTCGCTCCTGCAGGACCCGCCCAGCGAATCCTTGATCCAAGAGATGGCCAAGGACTCTCCAGTGATGGCGCGGGCGTTGCGTCACTACTTTGTGGGGGCTCTGCTGCAATTCGTTGTTGGGCAGGTGTTCATCTTCTCTGGAATTGGTTTTCTCCGCCTGCGGGCGTGGGCACGAACCGCGCTGGAGGTCGTTTCGTGGCTTGTCGTGGTTTTTTTCGCTGCCATCATGGTTGATGTGTTGGTCATGATGCATACCTATTTGAAGGATGGCGCCTTGCCTTGCGGGGTCATCGGCTGCGTTCTCGGCTCCGCATTCTACTTCGGGCCTGTGGGTCTCATGCTGTACTTCCTGCGGAGCCGAAAGGTGCGCGAGGCGGTTGGCGGCAATGGCGGGAAGAATCCGGCATGATCGAAGAGCGAACCATCCTGGCATCGGCCATGGGGATCGTTTCCCTGGTCGTTGCCCTTGTGTGGCCGCGATTGCGGGTGGCTCGAAACATGGCGGACTTTTATGGACTGGGGGAAGCGGAGATCAAGAAGCAACGTCGCAGCATCAGAATGTGGCTGGTGATCCACGGCCTGAGCCTGCTTCTGTTTGGCCTCCTCCCCATGCCCTATGCCGTCGCCGCCCCCGCGTGGTTGGTGGCCCTGGCGGTTCTTTATGGCGCCGACAGGGGCCTCGCGCTGGGGATGTTCAGGAACTACAACAGATACGGAGGCTATAAAATATGCGACCGGCGGTGCAACACCTCCGATTTCTGGTTCCAGGTCGCCCTGTATGTGGCGGGCGCCGTTGTGTTGGCCGGCTTTGGATTCGATGCGCTGCGGGGCTTCCCGTGGGCCCGGTTCGTCGAGCAGCAACTGGAACCCGGCCGGACACCCGCTGTCATGGGAACGCGGACGCCCGCAGCCAGCCAGCCCCAGCCCGAGGCATCCGGTCCCACCCTCGTGGAACGGAGATCAAGCTCGACCTACTCCAACGGGAAAGATTTGGGTTGCCAGATCTCAGGCATGCCGCGGGGCGCTTACAGCCATCAGATGTTTGGCGACATCGAGCGGCGCTGGACCGGGTTGTTGAAAGAGAATTACGACGGCGGCCAGCCGGGCCGCGTCACGCTTCGTTTCGCGCTGTATCCCACCGGGCGCGTGGATCATTTGAAGATCACGCAAAACACCGCTTCGGCTGCTTTGGGGAGCTATTGCCAGAAGGCGGTGCTGGATTGCGCCCCCTTCGGCCCGTGGCCGCTGGAGCTGAAGCGGTTGGGCGGAGACCGCCTGGACATCGCGATCACTTTCAACGTTTATGCGCGCGACAAGTAGGGCCTGCGCAGGGAAGCCGTGTCGAGTCCGTCTCAAAAACGCGGGTTCCCCACCGTAGAACGGATGTCCACATCCGTTTATCATCCGTGCGAACGGTTGTCTTCATCCAGTAACGGGCTTGGGAGCCCGTTCTACGCGGCATAACGCGCCGGCTGCCAAACTTTTGAGACCGCCTCCAAAGTGCCGGGCTATTCTCACTCGTCCCCGCGGGACTCAGCGCCCTTAAGACTTTCTATTATAATACCGCACCTGCACCGCGACGGGATAGATGAAGCGGAAATCCGACAGGTCGAACTCCAGCGGCGGATACTGGGTATTGAAACTCATGAGCCGCACCTTGTTGGCGCGGGGGCCGTGGCGCAGGAACTTCTTGAAGTAGACTTCGTGGCCCTTGCGCGTGCGCGCGATGACCAGGTCGCCGCTCTGCGCCTCGCGATTGGGCAGCACCACGATGCGGTCGCCCGCGTGGATGTCCGGCTCCATGCTGTCGCCCTCGACGATCACCGCGAACGCGTTCGCGTCGTCGCACGCCACGCGCACCGTCTCGTCCAGGAAATCCCCGAGGTCGTGATAATCCTTGGCCGCGCCCGCCGTCGCCCACGACACCACCGGCACATCGCGGTCGGCCGTGCCGCGCTTCTCGATGCGGACGTTGCCGCCGCGGGTGGCGCCCGATCCGGGGGGAGCGCCCTTGGTGCCGCCGCCCGTCCGCAGCCACTGCTCGGTGACGCCGAGCGCGGCAGCCACGTCGCGCAGCAGGCGCACGCTGAAACTGCCCGCCTTCTCAATCTCGGCGATGGATCGTTGGTTGCAGCCCGCCAGTGCAGCCACGGCGGCCTGGGAAAGTCCGCGCTCGCCCCTCAGGGCCGCGAGCCGGCGCGCAATGCCTTTTCGGTCATAATCAGTGCTCATAGATTTTAGAGAAAAAAAGAGCTAATTTCTCTTGACGCGCAAGAGAAACTCTCTATGTTAGTGCCCGTCAATGAAACGCATCGTTTCCAACGCGTGCAGAGTGAACCCGAAGGCGGGAGCCGTCAATCCCAAAAGTGCGGTGTTTCTCGTGCGGGCCGCGTTGATGGCCCGGGGCCTGTCGCTGGCCGGCTGGGCGCGGGCGGAGCGGGTGAGCCGCACGCAGGTGAGCCTGGCCCTCCACCGCCGCCGCGTGGACGCGAAATCGAAGCTCATCCGCGCCGGGCTGATGAAGCTGATCGGAGGCCGGCGATGAGGGCGGCAACGACGCAACGCAGCATGGGCGGGCGAAGCACTTCCAACAGGGAAGACGGGAAGACGAAAAGTATCCACGGATTGCACGGATTGCACGGAATCCGAATTCCCCGACCTCGCGCCTTCCCTGTTCAAAATCCCCTGACGGAAAAATTCAACAGCGAAGACGCGAAGGCGCGAAGTCTTGAATCCGTGAAATCCGTGGATTCTTCCTGTCTCCGCGCCGCGCTGCACGCTCTACGCTCCACGCTCTACGCCGTCCGCCGACTCACGTCGGCGGCTACGCTCCACGCTTCACGTTTTTTTCCAGGGAGGTTCACCGACATTATGAGCATACCGATGGGTCCGCATGGGCGATGGGTGGCGCGCCATCTTCAAGACACCGTGTGCGGCGCCGCGCAACGGGCGGGAGTGGATCGCCAGAGCCTGAACAAGTTTGCGCGCGGCATGCCGAAAGTCATGGGGGACGACCGCGAGGAGGCGGTGTATCGCGTGTATCGGCTCACGCCCAGGCAGTTCGCGTGGAACGTCAAGGTCGGCTGGCACGGGAAGAAGAGCTACGAGCCGGCGGGGAGGAAAGTGGTCAGTGGACAGTTGTCAGTGGGCAGTGGGCGGGGACCAGTGAACAGTGGGCAACGAGCAGCGGCCAGTGGTCAGTTGTCAGTGGACAGTGGGCGGAACTCCAAAATCTCAGTTCGACCGGCCGTCGCGCGAAAATCCGCAATCCCGAATCTGAAATCCAAAATCTCAAATTTCAAATCCGAAATCCCTGCCCGGCCAGCAGGCGGGCGCAATCCGCAATCCGCAATCCGAAATCGGAAACCTGAAATCGGATTCAACAGGGAAGCCCCGAAAGCTTTCGGGGGAAGTTCCGATTCCGTGAAATCCGTGAAATCCGTGGATTCTTCCCGCCTTCCCGCCTTCGCTGTTCGTTCTTCCATCCGAAACCCGAAACCCGCAGGCCGCAATCCGAAATCCGAAATCGAAAATCGAAAATCCAAAATTCCGCCGTGGCTTTGCCGGCCCGACCTGTGCCGGCTGTCGGGACGCTGTCCGGCGGCGAGGCGGCGGGATTTTTCGGGGCGGACACGGCGCGCGTGCACGGAGACGGAGAAGCGGAAGTGAAGACGAAAGTGAAGAGTGAAGAATTAAGAGTGAAGAGTTGAGGAGGCAATGAACATGGAACCTGCAACGACAGAATGCGGAACGCGAAACGCGAATGGCGAAACGAAATTACTGCCGGCCCGGCCGTCGGCGGCGAGTCAGCCCGCTCAACACGCGCCAGACGCGAAAGGAAAAACCATGCAGCCAGTAACGACAGAATGCGGAAGGCGGCAAGCGGAAGGGGAATTGAACAGGGAAGGCGCGAAGTCGGGAAGTCAGGACAACCACAAAACACCCAGAATCCGGCCTTCGTATCTTCGCGTCTTCCTTGAGCGATTATCGGCCCGACACCCGAACCCCGAAACCCGATCCCCGAAACCCGCCCTGAGCCTGCAAGGCCCGGTGCGCGCGCGCGCCATCGCTTACGCGGGTGAAGTCGCCCGCAGTGTGCGCAACCACTGCCGCGTCCTGGAGGTCGGCGTGGGCGAGGCGATGATGCCCGCGGAGGCCGTCAACGAACTGGACGCCGCGCGCGCGTGCCTGGAGCGGATGATTCACCGGGGCCAACGCGGAACGGAAAACGCGAAGGGCCAAACGCCTGATTCCGCGCCGCTCCAATCCCCCGCTTCTCCACCGCTTCAACACTCCAACACTCCATCGCTCCAGTTTCCCAACGCTCATCACCCGCCGCTCAACCCTTCACGCGGTGTCTCCGTTGACGCGCTGCGGTCGGTGCAGCAACTGCGCGGGGCGATGGACGCGCTCAGCCACGACATCGAGCGATGGCGCGTGGCGTTTCCCGACGAGGAGTTTCCCGAAACGGTGCTGGACGCGCTGAACCAGGAACTGAACCGCGGCGAGATCTTGTTTATGCGGGCCGCGGAGATCGGCAGGGAGGCGTAGCCGTGAAGAAGCACAAGAAGTGCAAATGAAACCAATCGCCAATCGCCAATCGCCAATCGCCAATTACCAATTACCAATCACTGCCCACTGCCACTGCCACTGTCCACTGAAACCCAGGCCTGACATGAACACGGACTCACACAAATTTTTGAACGACGGCGGGACCCCGCGAGGCGGCGGCCAGCTCATGTTGCAACAACATGACATCTCCACCGCGAAAGCCTCCGCCTCACCCGCCGCCGTTCGATTGTGGAACACAGAACGAGGAAGGATTCACCGCAGAGGCGCAGAGACCGCAGAGAGATTTTGGCTCTGCGCTCTCTGCGCCTCTGCGGTGAATTTTGAAAAGGAGGCAACGACATGAAAGGAAGACCGTGCGCCTATTGCGGCGCACCCACGCGGCTGGGCGACGCATGCCCAGCCTGCCGAAGACACCGCGACGAACACGTCGCGCCGCGCCCAGCGCGCGCGAGAAAACCACGCTGCGCCTGCGGCCAGGCCGCCGCCCGCAAAACCAAGTCGGGCTGGGTCTGCCGGCGCTGTTCGGCGCTCGAAGTGCGCGGCTACGACCGGTTCACGGGCGTCCTGCATCGGCAGGCCGTCGAGGAAGGAGGGTCATCGTATGACAACGGACAGTGAAAAGATGGCGATGGATTACGCGGAGTCGGCGGCGGTGAAACGGCGCGTGCGCGCCGGAAGTCAGAAGGCAGAAAACAGAAGTCAGGAGTTGGAAGGAGAAGTGCGAAAGGCGGAAGGCGGAAGCGGCCTTGAACAGGGAAGGCGCGAAGGAGGGAAGTCGAATCCAGCCTTCGCGTCTTCGCGTCTTCGCTGTTCGCTCTCCTCCCCGAAACCCGAAACCCGATACCCGTCCCGCATGTCCCGCCCCCAGCGCGACCTCTACTGGCAGCTCTGGTTCCGGGTCTGCGCGGCGAAGGGCTGGGACCCGCGTGACGAAATGATCCGCCACAACGGCGTGGGCGACCTCCTGGAGGCCAGCGGCGGCGAGGCGAAACGGTTTGCGGAATTTTCGCAGCCGGATTTCGGCGTCGTGAAGTTTGCGTTCGAGGAGCTGGCGACCGGGCGCACGCCGTCGCCCGCCGCGCTGAGGCAGGTCCGCGTTAACGAGCGCCGGAAGAATCTGATCTACGTCATCCGGCGGCTGATGGAGCGCTACGGCAGCGCGAGCGCGTGGACGCTGCTGCGAAACCGTTTCCGCCTTCATTTCATGGAGGAAATGGAGACGCGCGAACTCGACGGCCCGAACGGCCTGGAAGCAGTGCGGCGGACGCTGACCGCTAGAACTTACGAAAGGAAAAACTGCACCGCGGAGACGCAGAGAGCGCAGAGGGAAAACGACTCAGCGACCTCTGCGCCTCTGCGGTGAAAACAAAAAGGAAATATGACAAAGAAACCCACATCTATTGACACGAACAACGAGGATTTTCAAAAACTGCTCGGTTTGCAAAAACGGCACAACGACATCCTCTCGGCCCTCAACAAACTCGCCGGCGAACTCGACGCCGTCCACCGCGACTGGCTCAAGCAAATCGTGGACGACGCGGTCGTCGCGGACACGGAGCGGCAGTGGATCGAGACGGAGGCGGAGGCGATCTGCCGCCGTCACGAGGGCGACTGGTTTGCGCAGCGGCAGAGCATCAAGACGCCGCTCGGCACGGCGAAGTTCCATCGCAGCACGGCGCTCGAGGTGCCGAGCGAGGAGCTGACGATGGAGTTGCTGCGGACGCGCGACGGCGAAGTGCTTGACACGGGCGAGCCGCCGTTGATGGCGGAGAACTACGTCCGCATCGAGCGGTCGCTGAATCTCGACGCGCTCGGCACGCTCTCCGACGCCGCGCTGGCGAAGCTGAAGGTGCGGCGCGTCGGCAAGGAAAGCTTCGCGCTCGTGCCGGCGTCCGTGGATCTCGGCAAAGCCGTGAAGGAGCGGGCCGAGGAGCGTAAAGCCGCGTAGCGAGGCGGCAGTGGTCAGTGGTCAGTTGGCAGTTGTCAGTGGAAATCACTGACTACTGATTGCTGATTGCTGATTACTGCCAACTGATCACTGATCACTAACCGACGGCAGCCAGTGAAGACTTACAAGTGAAGAATGCAGAATCGGCGGAAGCCCGAAATCCGAACCTCGAAACTCGGGGTTTGGAAGATGGGAGAAAGGAGATGGGCGATGGGGAGCGGATTTCCGCGCCCCAACTCCCTTCTCCCCTCTCCAATTTCCAATTTCCAATTTCCAATTTCCCCTCTCCTATCTTCCATCTGCCATCTCCCGTCTCTCCTCTCCCATCCGCCCTCTGCCACTTCCCCGACCGCCTCGCGCCGGTGACGGTGGCGGAGATCGCGGCGGCGCTGGGCTTCACCGACCGGGGCGTGCGCAAGCAGGCCGAGCGCGGCAAGCTCGGCGTGCCGATCTGCACAAGGCCGTATCTGTTCGACCCGGCGACGCTGCCGGAGGACGTGCGCCGCAAAGTGATGGCCCGCCGTCGCGAGCGCGACCGCGCGCTGGCGGCGGCGGCCACGGCGCTGGCGCCCGTCGGGCCGGTGTATCACGTCCCGCTGTCGCACTTCACCGACGAGGAGCAAACGACCGCCCGCCAGCGCGCGGATTTTGTCGCGGAGGTGGACCGGCTGCGGATCGAGCGGCCCGATTGGACGGTGGACCGCGTGGTGGACAGCATCCGGCACCGCGAGGAGACGGCGGCGCGGCGGCGTGGCGGCGACGACTCGGCCGTGCTGCGCTACCCGGCGTTGCTGTGCGGCGGCCAGCGGTTCAACTGCCAGCTCACGGTCAAAAACTTCCAGAACTGGACGGCGCGCTGGAAACCGTGGCGCGCCGGCCCGCTCGACACGGCCAACTGGTGGTGCCTCTGCGACCGTTACCGCGGCCAGAAATATCACCGGCCCGGCGACCCGAAGTTTTGGGAAATCCTCGCCGCGCTGTACGAGACGCCGACGGGCCGCAACCTGCGGCAGTGCGTCGAGCTCGCGTGCCGGCAATCGCTCAAGGCCGGCGTGCTGGCGGAAAATCTGCCGACGGAAAAACAGGTCCGCTATTTCTACAGCGAGCACGCCGACGCGCAGTCCGTCGAGGGCCGGCGCGGCGGCGCGAAGCACGCGAGCGACAAAATCTCGGTTTACATCATTCGCGATTGGCGGCGCGTCGTGCCCGACCAATGCTGGAGCGGCGACCATCACAACCTGCGCATCGCGTGCCGCCGCTATGACGCGAGCGCCGGCGGCTGGCGGTTCTGCACGCCGTGGCTCACCAACTGGCTCGACAACGCCAGTTGGTTCGAGGTCGGTTTTCACATCTCCGCCGAGCCGAACCGCGACACGATCGAGCTGGCGTTGCGCAAGGCCGTCGAGTCGCGGGGCGGCGCGCCGGAGCGGCTCTACTTCGACAACGGCCGGGATTACGCCGCCGTCTTCTCGCCGGCCGGCCCGCTCGGCTACGACGGCGACCGCGCCGCGTCGCTCTGCCAGTCGCTCGGCTCCGTCGGCATGTATGCGTTGCCGCACAACCCGCGCGCGAAGGTGAACGAGCGCGATTACCGGATCGTGGACGAGCGGTTCGAGCGGCTCTGGCCGAGCTACATGGGCCACAACAAGGCGCACCTCGACGCGCTCTGGACGTTCGCGCATCCGGGCGACGGCATGACGCTGCGGCATCGCCTCGCGAAATATCCGGAGCGACACCCGCTCGCCGGCTGCCTGGTGAACTGGGAACTGCTTCCGACCGTGGACGACGTGCGCGCCGCCTACGCGAAATGGCGCGCCGAGCAGCGGCACAAGATGATCAGCCGCGGTCGCATCCTCGCCGGCCAATCGCCGGAGCAACGGTATCTTGGAACAGCGGCTCCCGCGATGAACACGGCCGATTTTCACTGCCGAGGCGGCGAAGGAACTCACCGCAGAGGCGCAGAGAGCGCAGAGAGAGAACCTCTCAGCGTCCTCTGCGTCTCTGCGGTGAACTCCGCCCCCGATCTTCCATCTCCCCTCTCACCTCTTCCATCTCCAATTTCCAATTCCCAATTTCCAATTTCCAATCTCCCCTCTCCCTCCTCCCGTCTCCGCCGCCTCTCTCGCGAAGAAATCGCCCTCGCCTTTCTGCGCCTCGTCGGCGGCAAGCCCCAGCGCGTGGCGCGCGGCGGCGTGCTCAGCCTGCGCCCGCCCAACGGCAAGGCCGCCGACGACATCTTTTATCGCAGCGACGCTCTGCTGGCGCACGTCGGCGAGCGCGTGCAACGGCGCATGGACATCAGCTTCTCGCCGCCGCGACTGTTCGCGTTCGAGGCGGTCGAATCGGAGCGCGCGGGCGAGCACCTGACGACGTGGAAGCTGATCGTGTGCGAAGGCCCGTCCGGCAGCGTGCCCAACGTGCTGGAGGTGGAGGCGTTCACCGATGGCGAAGGGCAGGAAACATTGCGCCGCGCGATGCGCGAGACGCGCCAGCACGAGAAGAACATTCGCAGGGGCGAGCAGAGCGCGGAGATTCTGCGCACCGCCCAGCGCGGCGTCGAGCTGGCCGCCGGCATCCGGCAAGGGACGGAAGACGCCGGAAGGATTCACCGCGGAGACGCAGAGGGCGCAGAGGAGAAACCTCTCCGCGACCTCCGCGCCTCTGCGGTGAACTCTGTTCCCAATCTCCCATCTTCCGACTCCCATCTCCCAATGCCCATTCCGCATTCCGAAATCCAAAATCGTCCTGCGCCGTGGCACTTCGTCCCGCAGACCGAGTCCAAGCGCCAGCGCGACGCCCGCGCCGCAAAGCTCGCCGAGTCCCGCCAGGAACTCGCCGCCGACCCCGAGGCCGCCGCGTTAGCGAGGGCGTATCGGGAAGGCGAAAACGGAAATTGAGGACACAGGACAAAAACCGGAAACGCCCCGCCGCCTCGCCGCGCCCGCAACGCATCCTTCGGGACCTCTGCAAAAGCCCTGTAGCGGCGGTCTCCGACCGCCGAAAGCGTTCGGGGCTGACCGCCGGGCCGTCGCCAAATCCGAACACTGGGAGCGGCGATCTCCAGATCGCCGAACCATCGCAAAATCCAAACGATCCGGCGATCTGGAGATCGCCGCTCCCAGCACGGCCTCGCAAGCCCAACCGCTTTTCGGCGGTCAGAGACCGCCGCTACAGACGGGCCATGATTTTTGCACAGGTCTCAAATCTTAAATCTCAAATCATGGGCCTCAACTCTTCACTCTTCACTCTTAACTGATTTCAAAGGCCACCATGTTCGACACCCACACTCCCGCGCTCGGCACCGACGCACCCACTCCCGCCGCCTCCCCCCGCCACACCGTCACGATTCCCGGCGACCACGTCATGCGCGCGTGCCGCGAACTCTACGAGCCTGCCCAAGCCGACCTCGTGCGATGGGCCTTCTACCGCGCGTTCAGGATGACGTGGCCCGAATGCGGCGAGTTCTACAACCTCGCCACCGACCTGCTCTCGCGCGTCTGGCGCGGCAAACCGCAGGCCGACGACCTGCCGCGCGCGCTGGCTGCGTTCCGCGCCGTGCGCGACGCCACCGGCAAAAACGCCCGCCCCCACTACGCCATGACTTCGATGGCGCGCCGCATCGCTCACGCGCTCGACGTGGCCAGGGCGCTCTCCGACGACGGCGCGGGCGGCTTCGTCTTCATCGGCGCCGATCCGGGTTTCGGCAAGACGACGGTCTGCCAGGCGTTCGCCGCCGAGAACAACCACGGCCGCACCTGCTACGTCCCCAACGACCGCATCGGCGGCGTGAAGCACTTCGTCCAGACGCTCGCCCGCGCCAACAACGTCAACACCTGCACCGGCTACACCGACATGATCGGCCGCGTCGCGCTCTGTTTCGACGCGAACCGCATCCTCATCCCCGACGACGCCCACAAGCTCGTCGAGGGCGGCGACCGCAAACTGCCCAAACTCGAATACCTCCTCGGCCTGCTCGACACCACCGGCTGCGTCATCGTCCTGCCGGCGGCGCTCGACCGGTTCGGCGCGGCGATGAGCGAGAGCCGCTACAACGACAAGCAACTCTGGAGGCGCTGCAAATACCACACCATCGTCAACGGTTGGGAAGACGACGTCGCGCCCGACGGCGAGCTGAAGCGCAGCGCCGAACAGGTCCGCCAGGACGACGTGGCGATCCTCTGGCGCTTCCGCTATCCGCGCCTCGATCCCGGCGACAAACTGGCCGAGACGCTCGACTCGATTGCGGTGCATCCGCATGGCGGCTTCGGCAAAGTCGCCGCCGTCCTCGACGACGCCGGCCGTTTCGCCCGAAAGCAGAAGCTCCCCTTCACCTCCAAACTCGCCCGCACCGTGGCCGACGAACAACTCCGCGACCTGGAAAAACTCTCCAAAACCATCTCCACCCCGCTCTGGAGGCGCTAGCGCGTCTTGGACCGGTATTGCGCGGTCCAATCATCCGCGCGCCGCTTCCCCTCCTCCACTTGAGCCGCCGTCAACGAGCCTTCCAATGTGCTTGCGGCTTTCTTGGCGGCTTCATCACCTTGCCTCGCCGCCAACAGCAGCCATCTATAACCTTCCGCGACATCCTGTTTGACGCCTTTGCCCTTGCTGTAACGGTTGCCCAGGCTGCATTGAGCATCGGCATCATTCTGCTCGGCGGCTTTGCGCCACCACTTCACCGCTTCCACTTCATCCTTTGCCACACCAGAACCATGGGCGTAGCACCAGGCCAAATTGTTTTGAGCATCGGCATCATTCTGCTCGGCGGCTTTGTGATACCACTTCACCGCTTCCACCTCGTCTTTTGTCACACCTCGACCGTTGTCGTAGCAGCAACCCAGATTAAATTGAGCCTGAACCTGATTCTGCTCGGTCGCTTTGCGATACCACTTCACCGCTTCCACTTCATCCTTCGCCACACCAGAGCCATGGGCGTAACACCAGGCCAATTTGTTTTGCGCTTCGGCGTCATTCTGCTCCGCGGCCATGCGATACCACTTCACGGCTTCCACCTCATCCTTCGCCACGCCTCGGCCGATGGCGTAACAAAAGCCTAGATACCATTGAGCACCGGCATAATGCTGCTCGGCGGCCTTGCGATACCACTTCACGGCTTCGCTTTCATCCTTCGCCACGCCTTGGCCGATGGCGTAACAAAAACCTAGATAGCATTGCGCTTCGGCATAATTTTGCCCGGCCGCCTTGCGATACCATTTCACCGCCTCGGCCTCATCCTTCGCCACGCCGCAACCCTGGGCGTAGCAGAGACCCAGATTGTATTGAGCCTCGGCATCATTCTGCTCGGCCGCCTTGCGATACCACTTCGCCGCTTCGGCATCATCTTTCGCGACGCCTCGGCCGCTGGCATAGCGGAGGCCCAGACAGCATAGAGCCTTGGCCTGATTCTGCCCGGCAGCTTTGCGATACCACCTCACCGCTTCGGCATCATCCTTCGTCACGCCCTCGCCGACGGCATAGCAGTAACCCAGACCGTATTGAGCATCGGCATAATTCTGCCCGGCGGCTTTGCGATACCATTTCACCGCCTCCACTTTATCCTTCGCGACGCCTTGGCCATTGGCGTAGCACCAGCCCAGATTGTATTGTGCTGCGGCGAAACCCTGCTCGGCAGACCTGCGATACCACTTCACCGCTTCCTCCAAATCCTTCGTCACACCCCGGCCGTTGGCGTAGCACGATCCCGTGCTTTTTTGAGCGGGGGCGTAACCCTGCTCGGCGGCTTTGAGAAACCATTTCGCCGCCTCGGCCTCGTCTTTGGCCACGCCTTGACCGTTGTCGTAGCAACAGCCCAAATTGTATTGAGCTTTGGCACTATTCTGCCCGGCGGCTTTGCGATACCACTTCGCCGCTTCCACCTCATCCTTGGTCACACCCTGACCGCGGTCATAGCACCAGCCCAGATTGAATTGAGCTTGGGCGTGATCCTGCTCAGCGGCGCTGCGATACCACTTCACCGCCTCGACCTCGTCCTTTGCCACGCCCCGGCCGTTGGCGTAGAAGACACCCAGATTAAATTGAGCATCAGCATCATTCTGCCCGGCGGACTTGCGATACCACTTCACCGCTTCCACTTCATCCTTCGCGACGCCTTGACCATTGGCGTAGCAGGAGCCCAGATTGTATTGAGCCGTGGCATAATTCCGCCCGGCCGCCTTGCGATACCACCTCACCGCTTCGGCATCATCCTTCGCCACGCCCCGGCCAGTGACGTAGCACCACCCCATAAAGTTTTGAGCATCGGCGAGATTCTGCTCGGCAGCCTTGCGCCACCACTTCACTGCCTCGGCCTCATCCTTCACCAAGCCAAGGTTGCCAAAGCAGAATGCCTTGCCCAGGTCATTCTGGGATTGGGGATCACCTTTTTCCGCCTTGGCGCGGAGAAATGCCTGCTGCAGGCCTTTGACATGATCGTTGTTTGGATCGAGGCGCAGGGCGCGGTCAAGGTGTTCATTGGCCTTGTCCATTCGCCCCGACAGGGCGGCGTGGATGGATTGGAGAGTGGCCAGCTCGGCTTGTTGATCGTGTGGCGTGGCATCGGTCACCCGCTTCGCGGTCGCGGCAATGTCCCGGGCTGCGCGGCCCAAGGTGGCGGCATCGCGGCTGCGGCGCACGCTTAACGCGGCTTGGGCGAGATTCGCGAGGACATCTTTGGGCTGGAGTTTGATGGCCGCGTGGACATGGGCTTCAACTTCTTTCTGTTGGCCCTGCAGGTCCCATGCTTTTGCCAGGAGCACGTGGTTGCGCGCAGACTTCACGGCTTCCAGGCGCTGCTGGCAGATGGCGACAAGGTCGTTGGTGCGTTTGGTGGAGAGGATCAGGCCGGTGAGTATATCCCAAGCTTGCTCCCGTGTGGGGTCAAGGGCGACGGCGCGGCGCAGGGTTGCCAGGGCTTGGGTCTGGTTCTGGCGTATGAAGAACTGCAAGGTGCCGAGTGCTTCCAATGTCTCACCGGCCTTGGTTTTGTCGGGAGCCGCAGCCAGTGTGGCCAGCCGGGCCATTGCATGGTCAACGCTTTGGCGGACGCTTTCGGGCAACTTCTGCCACATATCCCGCTGATTCTCGAGGTCGAGCTTCTGGCGGAGAACCTCGGAAAAGAATTCGAACAGGGCGCAGCATACCTGCGTATGGTAGTCCTCCGTATCGAGTTGGGCGGCTTTGCGCAGGTCGGGGAAAACATCAGGATCGATCAGTATCATCGGCGAAACGGGCTGTTTTTCGACGATGGCCCGCAACCAACTGCGGTGGATGCTCCGGTATCCGTAGCGTGCGAGGTAAGGCGCCGCGCTCTCTGGCGCGGCAGCGACGCCTTTGTCAAAGCAATCGCCCGCCTCGGCAAACAGACGTTGGGCTTTGGCGAGGGCTTCTGAACTCGGCGGATGTTGAGTGACGTCGGCGACGGTTTTTTGGAACGGAAACTCGTCGTGATAGCTCGGCAAGGGCAGTAACAAGCGGAACGTCTGTCCAACCAGATACTCGCCAAGCTCCGTCCATGCGGTGCCGTTCTGCGGCGCGATTTTCACCGCCTGACGCAGCGCGGCTTCGCCTTCGTCAGGCCGGTCCGCTCCCCTGAGGGCTTTGCCATAACCAATCCAGAGGGCCGCATCGTTGGGTTGCGATTCCAATTGCTTGTGGAAAAGACCGCAGGCTTTGGCGTAGGCGCGCGTGGAGGCATTGGTGTTTTTCGCGTCGTCGTAGAGATCGCCCAACCGGACATAGCAGGCCGCATCACCCGGGTGCGCGGCTTGCATCTTCCTGGCGGCGGCAATCTCCGCCGCCAAAGCGGCGGGGGAAGATTTGGGTTTCGAGAAAGTGTCCGCCATGGAGCCAAAGCCGAAGCGAAACATCAACGTGATGGAGGGCAGCTTGGCCAGTTGGCGCAACTGCTCCTTGTCCGGTGGAGCGCCGGCAACCGTGGCGGGCGGGTCGAGCGCCTTCAGTTCGGGCAGCGCGAGGCAGAGAAGAACCATCAGCTTCAAGACATGAGTTCTCGGATTCATATTCGCTTCCTCAGTCCGCAGCCAAAAGCCGGCGCGAACCGCATCACGCTCACCGGGATTGCCTGTCTCATGGCAGAAGATTGCACTGCACACCATCCTTCACGAACTGCTCCAAATACCGGTGCCGCTTCTACGCCTGTCCTTGAATGCGATCAATGACAAAACTTCGTCGGAAGCGACAGGCGTTTCATACGTCATCCGTTACGCTGTTTGTTACGAGCAAAGCGTGGGGAACCGGACCCTCCGCCTATCCCGGCGGGTGTTCCGAGTTCATCCTAAACTCCGTCTTTGCCATTTCCCTCCTTCGCGCCCCATCGCGATTCGGTTATTTCCAGCTTCGAATATCGTCCCCAACCGTTGAGGCCGTGCCCGTGCGGCCGTCAGGCCCGTTGGAGAAGAATGCGTAACCTGCGGGAATCGGCGTCGCACCGGAGGAGTCCTTGAACGGCACGGAAACCTGGTTGTCGCCGGCCGTTGAATCGAGCCAAGCAGTCTCTCCGGCGTTTCCCGGACCGCTGTAGTAAATCCCCGGCTTGCCGTTGTCGAAGCAGAACGCGTAAGGCGTGCCCCACGGGTCGTAAAACGCCAAAGGTGACTGGCCGCCGGCACCGGGAAGCGTCACGTCCTTGGCCTTGAACTCCATGAACTGGATTTTGCGCGGATTTTGGTCCGCCACCCGGCTGACATCCTCGCCGGTGACGGGATCGCGGCCACCGTTGAGAATGAGCACGAGGTCGGCCGCGCTGTGCGGCTCCGGCCACTTGCCATACTCGTTATAGTAAGACTTGGAGGCCATGCAAAGATTCTGAATCGAAGCACCCGCCCTGGCCTTGTTGGCGGCGTCCTTGATCGTACCGATGCAGGGAAACAGAAGCCCCAACATGATCGGGAGAAGGATCAATGAGGCGCCACCCAGACAAGTGCCCGTAATGGCCATCCCCTGGCCGGCCAGCCGTCCGCGACTGCGACGGATGGCCACCAACGCTTTGATGCCGAACGCCAGCGCAGGCAAGCCAGTGAGAACGTTGCACACAAACACACAGCAACCCAATACAAGACTGGTGATCGCCAAACGTGATGTGCGGGAACCTGGGAGTGGTGGTGGAATGCTGGCTGGCGTAGTCATTGGCTTGTTCCTTCAAGGCGACCTCGCTGCACTCGATGATCAGGATGCGGCAGGCAGCGGGGATGGCCCTGCATTGTTGTTCATTACCGCATGCACCTTCCTGTCCTCCGGAAACGTATCCCAGAATACGGCTGAGGCACACCGGGCATCAACCACAAAGGCGAGCCGGTCGGGCTTGCGGGGCGCAACCTGGCACCCGCGCCCGTTGGGTAGGGCGAGCCGTCCCCGGCGAGCCGCGACCTTTGGAACGTGAGCGCTTACGGCTCAGCGGGGACGCTTCGCCCTGCCTCTGGGGCTTGATCGTGGCGCGTGTGCCAAGATGCGGCGGCTTGCGTGGGTGGCCCTGGCTTCTGCGGTGGCTCAATACAACCGAAGATCGAAGCTCGGCTTCACAGGCTGCGTGAAAAACGATTCCGAAGCCGCCAGCTCCGTAGGAGCGTCATGTTTATAGCAGCGGTTTTCGCAACGGTAGAAGCTCCGTAGGAGCGACAGATGCAGGGTCCATTGCTTCCGCGGCAATCCCATGCCGCTCCTAAGGAGCTTGGCGCTCTTTCGACATCCCTTTCTATAAACAGGACGCTCCTACGGAGCTAAGGAACGACCGAAGCATGTTTCACTCAGCCGCTTCAGTGCGTCTCAGAAACCGGGTTGCTGATCCCGGCCAATCCATCTCCACGCCCGTGTGGCAAAGACACGGGCGATAAACCCGCCACCGGCACAGCACATGCCGGTTGAAGAGTGGAACTGCCCCAACCCTGACACGACAATCACAGAGGGTGTCAGAATTTCATCGCAGCAGGCGGGGACAGACAGAGCGAAGCGTCCCGCCGAGTCATGTCCCGCGCCGACAGCCAACGGTGGGGCGAGACTCCGTCGAGCCTCCGCCTCCCCTCGTGGTCCTGTTCCGAAGATGGCTCGACGGAGTCTTGCCCCACCTTATTGAGACCTTTGCAAAAGTCATCGTCCATTCTGGAGCGGCGGTCTCCAGACCGCCGAATCGTTTGGATTCTGTGATGGTTCGGCGGTCTGGAGACCGCCGCTCCAGGGCTTTTGCAGAGGTCTCCTTATTGGGTTGCGGCTCCGCCGTGCCGAGCCAGCCAGCCTTCGGGCACTGATGCGAATCGCCGCCGGTTCGCTGCCGATTCGCCACTGCAATCCAGCCAAGCTCACCGCCAAGGCGATCCGCGACGGGAAATTGCCTGCGCATCCGCCCGCCGCTGCCACGCCCTGCCGTCCGAGCATTCCGCCAGAGGAACCCAACCCGTCTGCCTTTCCCGGCTGGTATTCCGTATTCATTCCAAAGTCCGGCCCTGCCGTTTCCCTTATCGCCCCCCTCGCCCTTTCCGCCGCATTTCCGTCTCCGCCCCTGCCCCCTCAAATCCAAACCCTGCGGCAACTAACAAGTTGCCAATACCTTCGGAAACACGATTTGCGCGGCTCATGGGGAGGGACTAGGTTTTTTTGTAACGACCGAGCAACCTAAAGACGGAGGGTACATTGAAAAGTAGAAATGTAAGTTTTGGGTTGGCTGTCGGCATTGCACTGGCAGCGCTCGTGTTCGCAGGAACGCGGGAGGCGGCGGCGCAAACGGCAGGGGACAAAGCGATCCGGGGAGCCGTCGGCATGACCTGCGGATTCCTGGAACTGCCCGGCAACATCCACGACACCAGTGTCAAGGACGGCGCGGTGAAGGGATGGACGTTGGGCTTCATGAAAGGCATCGCCATGATGCCCTTGCGCACGCTGGTTGGCGTGTATGAATTCGTGACGTTCCCAATAGCAGCGCCGGACAATTTCGCGCCCGTGCTGAACCCCGGCACGCCATTCGGTTACTGGAACAGCAGCATGCGCGAACAAAGCCTCGCCGTGAATCCACCGCCGCCAGTCATGACGACGCAGCAGCCGGGTGTGAATGCGCCGCCATCGGCCGTGACGGCACAACCGTACACGGAAGAGAAACAATAACTCATGACACAAGCAACCCATGCGCTGCGAGGCGCACCGGTTGAAACAGCGGCCGGCTCCGCGGAGTCGGCCGCTACTTGTGCCGGCTCGATTTGCAGGAGCCGATTTCCGGTTTCTACCCATTCTTCCCGCCGGATGCCGCCTTTCAGACTGGCGACGGCTATTTGATCGTGGTCTTGGGCAAAGTCCGGCCAGCGGCTTACGGCGCGGCTTGGAGCCGGACGGCGCGAAGGTTGATGGCTTTCCACGTGGCCGGGTCCTTGGCGCGCACCGCGACGAGTTGCTCGCCGGGCTGGCTGATCTCGATCTGACCGAGGTTGACGTTCTTGAACTCGTCCCATGTGGCGGTCTTGGCCGCCTTGGCGGCGAGGCGTTTGCCGGCCAGCTCGACGACGAATTCGGAATCGTTACAAGCCGAGTAGTTGGCGCTGACCTTGAACTTGCCCGGTGCGTCGAACTTCACCTTCCACGAAACCCATTCGTCGCTCTTGTCCCAGAAACCGATGTTGGTGTGAACGCCTTTGGTTTCCTGTTTGATGCGGCTGCCGTGGAGGTCGGCATCGTCGGCGCGGAGGCTGAAGCTGCCCTTGTCGTCGGCATGGATCGGCTCGAACACCTGCTCGAACGGCACGGGCTTGAGGTCGCTGCCGGTGATCTTCAGGCCCACGGTGTATTCGGAAACCTTTTGCGCGGGGAGCGTGACGACGAGACCGTCCGCGGTCTGTTTCCAGGTCAGCTTCGCGTGGGAACCGAGCAGGCGGATGCCGGTGATGTTGTTGACGTTCTGGCCCGCGGGCTTGGCGAGCGAGCGGATTGTGATGCAACCATCCTGCGGCCAGCCGAGAGCGATGGCGTAGAGAGCCGCGCCCTGCGTGGTGAAACGGATGTCCTTGGAGGAATACTTGAAGTCTTCCTTGAAGTGGCCGCCCTTGGCCCTGACCGGCCCTTCGCCATAAACCAGCCATGGCCGCGAACCGAAGATGGCTTCGCCGTGGATGGCGGTCCAGTCGGCCATGTCCTTGAGCATCTGCTCCACCTCGGGGTCGAGCGAGCCGTCGGGGCGCTGGACGACGTTGAGGAGGAGGTTGCCGTTCTTGCTGACGTTATCCACGAGCGTTTGAACAACCCAGCTCAGCGGACGGAACTTCCAGTTGCGGTTGTAGAACCAGTCGCCGATGGAGGTGTCGGTCTGCCACGGGTAAGGCTCGATCTTCGGCATGATGCCGCGTTCGAGGTCCTCAACCCAGCGGCCGTCGGATTTTTGTTTGCAGTTATAGACCACGTCCACCTTGCCGCCATGACGCGCGGCGCTGCTGTTGTAGAGATGGGCGATCATGCTCAGGCCGACGACGTGGTTGGTGCCGAACGCGACGCCGCCGTCGGTGTAGAGCAGGTCGGGCCGGTAGTTGTCCACCAGTTCCTTGATCTCGGCAAACCACTGCTCGTGCCATTTCGGGTTGTTGCTATACCAGCCCTTGTCGTCCGGCTCGGCGGGGAAATGATAGAGATCCCAGAATTTTGCGTTCGCGCCGTCGTAAGGCACGCCGGCCTTCGGCCCGGTCTTGTCCGCGCGATGGCTGCTCTGGAACCAGGTGAAGCTCGCGCCGAGGTGCTCCGAGACGCCGAAACGCAGGCCGTTTTTCTTCGCCGCCTTCTGCCAGTCGCCGACCACGTCGCGATGCGGTCCCATGTTGACGGCGTTCCACCTGTGAAGCTTGGAATTCCAGAGGAAGAAGTTGTCATGATGCGTCCCCATGCTGACAAAATACTTCGCGCCGGCTTTCTTGTAGAGCTGCATCAGGCGGTCGGGATTCCATTTCTCGGCCTTCCAGAGCGGGATGATGTCCTTGTAGCCGAACTCCGACGGATGGCCGTAGTGTTCGAGGTGATACTTGTAATGCTTGTTGCCTTCCTCGTAGATGCCGCGGGCATACCAGTCGCCGTCCATCGGCACGGCCTGCGGCCCCCAGTGCGCCCAGATGCCGAACTTCGCGTCGCGGAACCAGTCGGGGCACTCGTATTGCTTGAGCGAATCCAGCGACGGCTGGAACTTGTCCTGCGCGACGGCTGTCGGGGCCGCTTTCGTGCCGGTTGCGGTTTTATCAGCGCAGCCGCCGCCAAACAGGGCGAAAACAATCAATGTCAGTGTCGTTACGATTTTGTTCATGGGTTCTTTCCTCTCAAAAACAACGGCGTCACGCCGTCACTGCCTTTTCCAACTGCCGCAAAATTCCGTCCGGCTCGGCCACGCCCGTCTTTGTGATGGCGTCGGCGCGCGCCTGCGTGTCGGCGACGGCGTAAACGCGCAACTCGTCGGCGTTGCCCGATGGGCGGACGTGGGCCACGTCGGCGTTGCTGAAATAGATGCGCACGCCATCGGTGTAGTTGAGCCGTGCGATATCGCCGAAACCCGCCGCCGGCGCGAAGAATTTACCGAGCGTCTTGCGGATGTCGAGCATTGCCTTCGTCTGCGATTCCGCCGCCGGCAATTCGCGCCGGTCTTCGTCAAGCAGCGCCATGCCGCCTTTTTCAAAGACCACTTCCTTGATCTTTCCATTCGCCGGCGAAAACCGCTCAACGATCCGAAGGCTGACCGGGCGCGGAAACTTCTTCAGCAGTGCGGCGCGGCTGAAGCGTTTCGGCAGCCGATCGAACAGCGCGGTCATCGTCACGCCCTTCTCGACCATGCTGAAGAGCACGCCGAGAATCGGCAGCATCGCGTCGCGCGTCGGCAGCGCTCGCAGCCGCTTGCCGCCGCGCTCGATGTCGGAGCCGGTCAGGAAGCCGCCGTTGGCTTCCCATCCGCAAACGACCTTGCGGCCCTTGGCGCGCGCCTTCTCCATGCCGGCAACGACAAACGGCGAGCCGATGCGCGTCTTCGGCTCGACGAAATCTTTCAGCGACCCGCGATCAATCGCGTCGTTGCAACTGATCGGCACCACCACCGCGTCCGCGCCAAGAAACTCCGCCACGATCATGCCGACTAGGTCGCCGCCGAAAAACTTCACGTGGCCCGACGCCTCCACGCCGAGGATCAGCGGCCGGTCGCTGTCGCCGTCGGTGGAAACCACGGCGTCGAGCGGTCCGTGCTGCGCCGCGGCTACGTCGGCGAGCGCCTGGATTTTGCCGAGCTGCTCCTCGTCAATATTCTCGGTGTCAATCGGCACGAACGTCTCGCTGCGGCCGGCGGGAATCGCTTCAGCGCCGAGCTGCCGCAGGATCTCCACCAGCAGGTCGCGGCCCACCGCCGAATGCTGATAAACCAGCAGTCGTTTGTCTTTCAGGCTGCGCCCGGCAAAAAACTCCGTGTAACGCCGGATGTAGCCCGCGCGACCGGCGGGGTCTTCCGGCGGCAGCGATTGGTGGCCCGATTTAAAAAGACCCTGCTCGTTGAACAGCGAGTCGGCGAACGGCTGGTTGTAAAGGCGCTCGCGGACCTGCTCGACGCGCGCGTTGATCGGCGCCTCGTCCTTCTTCAGCAACTCGCCGCGCGCGGTATTGGTCTTGTAGCCGTTGCGCTCGAACGGGATGTGGCTGCCGGTGATCATCATGCTGCCCTTGCCGCGCTCGAGGGCGTGGCAGGTCAGCGCCGGCGTCGGAATCAAGCCAAGGTTCACCGGGCGCATCCCGGCGTCGTGGATGGCGCGCACGATGGCCTGCGCAATCTCGCCGCGGCCCTTCTCCTCCGCCGCGTAGCGCGTGGAACTGGGCCGCAGGTCGCACGCGAAGAAAAACCCGTCGCCGTGCACGATGCCGCCGGCGGCGCGCGGCAGCGACTGGAGGTATTCCAGTTCCGCAAGCGCGTTGATGTAGATTTCGAGTTGCGTCAGATGAACGACATCGCCCCGGCGTCCGCTGGTGCCGAACTTCAGCACCTGCGGCTCGTAAGCGAGTCTGGCCCTGAGCGGGCTTGTGTTGGCCGGGTCTTTCGGGTTCATCGTTTCAGGCCGCGGAGTCTATCATCTTTGGGCGGCGGCAGCTTCTGCAAAATCGCTTTGTCCTCGCATCCGCACCGCTGCTCAACGAACCACCAATGTGAACCATCCTCTGGCCAATGTGAATAGCCAGAATTGACCGGAGGATGACGATTCTTGACCTCTGCGGTTCTCTCTTACCGCCGACGCCACCCGGCCCTGATCAAAAGACGGCTGCGAAAAATCATTGCCGCGCGCAACGATGCGCGGCGATAGTAACGCCATGCCTCCGATCCTCTTCTTGCTATTGACGCTCAGCACGTGCGCGAGCGTCGCGTGGAGCGGCGAAGCTTCCTCCCCCGGCAACGCCGTGGTGAACCTCGCGACGTATTCGCCGAAAGCCGATGGCGTGAACGATGACACGCCGGCGCTGTCGGCGTGTTTCGCCGACGTGGCGCGGCGCGGCGGCGGCGTGGTGACGATCCCGCCCGGCGATTATTTTGTCGCCGGGGAGAAACCGGCGCCGATTCCCTCGGCCACGACGGTGTTCGCCTACGGCGCACGTTTTCATCTGCCCAAACAACTCGGCGACAAGGCGCGGCGGGTGGTCTTCTGCGGCACGAATGTGACCTCCTTCACATGGAACGGCGGCTTTTTCCAAGGCGGCTGCTTCGACCCGGCGCTGCGGGAAAACTCGTGGGAGCCGAACGTGAGCACGCGCATCTTCGTCATCGGCACGACGCCCGGCGGCGTGACGAGCGACATTGCGTTTCGCGACGTGCGCTCGGAAGGCATCGCCGGCGCGGTCATCGGCGTCGAGGGCGCGGCCAAGCCGGGCAGCGAGAGCGAGGTGGCGACGTTTGCCGAGCGTGTCCACGTGGAGAGCTGCACGCTGCTGCGGAGCGGAAAGTTCATGTGGGACTACGGCTATCTGTGGCAAATCATCGTCTGGCCGGAGGACTACGAACCGTGGGAGGTCGAACGCGCGCGGCGTTACTTCCGCAACGACCTCTTCCGCTCCGGCGTGCTGATGGCCGACGGCGATGATCGCGTGCGTCTGGACAACCGCGAGCGGCCCATCGGTGTCAGCGTGAACGTCGAACCCAAATACGCGCTCTGCTTCCTCGGCGGCGCGCTGCCGAAAAACATCACGCGGGGCCGGCAATGCTTCGTCGTCGAGTCGGGCGCCGACTTCATCCGGGTGGCGGACCAGCCCGGCGGCAGGCCGATTCGTTTTCAAGGCGCGAGCGGCGATGGCGTCCAGATCATCCGCGACCTTCAAAGCGCGTTCCACTCGCTCTACGCGCCGATCGGCGCGGCGGCGGGCAAGGGCGGCGTGGACATCCAATGCGCCCGCGACGTGCGGATCACCGGCTGCCAGCTCAGCGCGCTGGGCGACACGATGCACGTGCAGCGGTGCCGCAACGTGGTGTTTGCGAGCAACCACATCCTCGGCTCGCGGATGGGCGCGTTCTTCCTGGCGGAGTATTGCAAGAACGCTACGATCACCGGCAACCTGGTGGACGGCACCAACGGCTCGCGCGTGATCAGCGTCGAGAAGTCCTGCGAAGACGTGACGATGACGGGTAACACGTTCCGCGGCGGCGGGCGCGGCTGCTGGATCAACCAGCCGAAGAACTTCATTTTGCAAGGCAACGTCTTCGTGAACAACACCACCAAGGGCGAAAGCGACCCGCGCCGAGGCCGCCGCAGTTATGAGACCGGTGACTATCGGCGCTGGCCCGAACTCTATTTCACGTTGTATCAGCCGAAAGGTGCCTACGGTCCGGTCATCGTGCGCGACAACGTGTTTGCGCCCGGTGAGGGCTGCGCCGACGCGGCGGTGACCTTCGCGCCCGGCGGCCACGACCTGCGGATGAGCGGCAACATTTTCCAAAACCGTCCCACGACGATCCTGATGGACCCTTCGTGCTCCAACGCGGCTATCCAAGACAACACGGGAGCGGTGCTGAAGCGCGAAACGGTGGATTTCAATCATGGCCGGCGCTAGCCGTCGCGGCAGTTGCGGGGAAAAACGCTTTTGTTCCGGTTGATGCCGGGCTAAATTGAGGGGTGAAGCGTGAGTCGGGACGAGGGCGTTTTTCACGATGACAATCAAACCGGAAACCCAACAGAGGCTTGCCTCGCAGGGGGCAGCGCTTTGTCTGCTGGTCGTTCTTGGCTTGATTCCGTGTTGTTCCTGCAAACCGGAACCGTCACCGAAGACGCCAACGGTAACGATGGCGATGGGCATGTTGCCGTTGGCATCGCTTGCGATTCTGGCGGATCACGAAAGATTGTTTTCTCGCGCGGGTGTGGCGGTGAACGTCAAGAAGTGCGCGACCGGCGTGATCGCCATGGACGCGCTTCTGTCGGGCGAGGTTCAGGCGGCCGTGGCCGGCGACACACCGGTGGTGTTCGGCAGTTTCAAGCGGCAGGATTTCCGCATCGTGACCGGCATTGCGGCGTGGGACAACGATGTGACGATCGTGGCGCGAAAGGGCCACGGCGTTGTCCGCCCGACGGACCTGAAAGGCAAGCGCATCGCCACGGAAAAAACCTCGGTGGCGCAATTTTTCCTGCACATGTTTTTGTTGAGGCACGGCTCGTCGGAGAAGGAGGTGACGATCTGTTACATGCCGCAAGCGGAGTTCCCACAAGCCCTGGCCCGCGGCGACGCCGATGCCGCGTCGGTTCGGGAGCCTTTCACCAGCCAGGCGATCGAGTTGCTGGGAACCGACGCGATGACGTTCGAGGAACCGGGGCTTTACGTGGAGTATTACAGCCTTGTGGCTTCCGAACGTTTTCTGAAAGAGCAGCCGGAAGTGGCGCGCCGTATCGTACGCGCGCTCATCGCCGCCGAAACACTGGCGAAGAACCAGCCGCAGCGCACCATGAAGATCGTGGCCCAAGCGACCTCGATACCGGAGCCGACGCTGCGCCGGCTTTGGCCCCGCATGGATTTGCGGGTGAGGTTGAGCCAGTCGTTGCTGGTCGCACTGGAAGACCAGGCGCGATGGGCCATCGGCGATCATTGGGCGGGCGAGGCGGCGATGCCGAATTTTTTGCGTTTCATCCATCTCGACACGATGCTGGCGGAGAAGCCGGCGGCGGTGAACATCATTCGCTGAAGGCACGCGATGAAGATCAAAACCAAGTTGCACATCATCATCCTCTGCTCGCTGGGCATCATTGCCTTCGCCTCGGTGACGTTGATGACGGCGATCCAGCAGGTCAAGGCGGCCTGGCGGGAAGACGCGATGGCGAACGAACTGACCCGCGGCCTGTTCGAACTGGGAATCCTGACGACGGACTATGTGTTGCACGACGGCGAACGCGCGCAGGAGCAGTGGCAGACGAAGCACGATTCCCTGACGCGGTTGCTTGACAGCGCGGAGTTTGCCAGCCCGGATAGCCAGGCCATCCTCAAACAAGTCCGGCAGAACCATCAAGAAATCCGGAACATTTTTGCCAGTCTCGCGCAACTCCAGGCCGCGCGCGGCCGGCTTCCCGGAGACTCCGGCGTCTCGCCCGAATTGAAACAGCGGTTTGTCGGCCAGTTGGACGTCCGGACTCAAGCGATGGTGTCCGACGCCTCGGAACTGGCCGCGCTCAGCCGCCAGCGCGCGGCGGCGGCCCTTTCCCAACGCACCATCGTCGCCCTGACTTTTGTGGGATTGATGATGGTGATTTTGATCGGCATCTCGTGGCTGTTCGATCACCGTGTCGTCCTGCCCCTCGAACGGTTGCAAGAAGGCGCCGCCATCATCGGTTCCGGCAACCTGGACCACAAGGTTGACGCGGGATCGCGGGACGAAGTCGGGGAACTCGCGCGCTCCTTCGACGAGATGACGGAAAAGCTGAAGTCGGTCACGGTTTCCCGCGACGACCTCACGGTGGAAATCGCCGAGCGCAAGCGCGCGCAGGAGGAACTGCATCACGCCAAGGAAGGCGCCGAGGCGGCGAGCCGCGCCAAGAGCCAGTTTCTGGCCAACATGAGCCACGAGTTGCGCACGCCCTTGAACTCCGTCATCGGCTTCGCCAACATCCTGCTGAAAAACAAAGGCGGCAACTTCCACCCGGAGAACCTTGCGTTTCTGGAGCGGATCGCCGCCAACGGCAAACACCTGCTGGAGTTGATCAATCAAGTCCTCGACCTTTCCAAAATCGAAGCCCGGCGGGTGGAGATCGAGACTTCGATGGTGGCGCTGGATCAGTTGATCGCCGCCATCATCAGCCAGTTCGAACCGCAACTGCGCGACCGGCCGGTCAAACTGGCCGCTCAATTGCCCGACTGCATCGCCCTGTTGGACACCGATGTCGGCAAGCTCAAGCAAATCCTCATCAACCTCATCGGCAACGGGGTGAAATTCACCGAACAAGGCAGCGTCACCGTGCGCGTCACGGCGGACGAAATCACCGGCCGGCCCGTTCGCATTGACGTGGCCGACACGGGCATCGGCATCTCCCACGACCGGCTGGCGGCCATCTTCGAGGCGTTCCAGCAAGCCGACCTCAGCACCACCCGTAAATATGGCGGCACAGGCCTCGGCCTGACCATTTCCAAGGCGCTCTGCGAGTTGATGGGTTACCGGCTCGAAGTCGCCAGCGAACCCGGCCAAGGCTCCACCTTCAGCATCGTGCTGGCCGAACATCCGGTAGCCGTCGGCGTCCCCGTGCATCCGGCGGTGCTGCGGGAGGTGCGCGGCCTCACCGCCGCCGAAGCCGCCGTCGAGGTCGCGCGTCACATTCGTGCGTTGGAAACCGCCGAGCCTTTGCGCAACAAACTGGTGCTGGTCATTGACGACGAAACCGACTCGCGCTCGCTGCTGACACACCTCATTGAACAATTTGGCTGCCATGTCGTCGCCGCCGATGGCGGCGAACTGGGTTTGCGCATGGCGCGGGAAATCCGGCCCGACCTCATCACCCTCGACCTGCTCATGCCACACATGGACGGCGGGGAAGTGCTCCGGCGGCTCAAGGCTGACGCGAATCTGAAAGACATCCCCGTTATCGTCGTCAGCGTCGTCGCGCACGAAAAGCGCGGCACCGTCCTCGGCGCGGTGGAGATGCTCCAAAAACCCGTCTCCCGCGAAGACCTGCTCCGTGTCCTCAGCCTCATCCCGCGCACCCGCATCCTCGTCGTCGAGGACAACGAAGACGACCGCCGCCTTTTCGCCGCGCACCTGGCGGGGCGCGTCACCGAACTGCGCATGGCCGCCAACGGCCGCGAAGCCCTCGCCACGCTGGAGACCTTCACGCCCAACCTGATCCTGCTGGACCTGATGATGCCGGAGATGGACGGCATGATGTTCCTGGACACCATCCGCAAAAACCCGCGCACCTGGCACATTCCCGTCTTCATCGCCACCTCCAAGGAACTCACCGCCGACGAAGCCAAGCGCCTCGGTGCCGAAGCGCAAGCCGTCCTGAAAAAAGCCGAGGAATGGGGCGACGACCTCGAGCGGATGCTCAACGGCATGCTCAAGGACAAACCCGGCGGTGCCCTCCGTCCCGCCGTCCCCACTCCTCCGCCCCGGCTATCATGAGGCATCGACGCTCAGCGCCGGGGCGCGGAGATCGCCGAGGCTCGCGGAGCCTTTGCGCTTCTCTGCGCCCCGGTGTTTCATATCAGTTCCCTTTATCAGGACGGCCTGCGCACTTCCGATATCTCCGCCCGTCCTGGATAACGGTTTTGATTGCCGTCTGATCTCACGACCCGGCGGCGACAGTCGTTATTGACGCCAGCACGGTCTTCACACAGAATCCGTGGGTTTGGCAAGGCGGCAAAAGAAGAAAACACTCGTGAGCGACAGCAATATTTTGGATGTGGCGGCACTGGGCCGGTTGGAAAAAATCGGAGGCCGGAAGCTCATCCGCGACATGATCGTCATCGTGCTGGACTACGTTCCCAAGAAACTCGAGGCGGCCCGCGCCGGCGAACAGGCGGGCGACCTGGACGCCATCCAAAACGCCGTGCATCCCATCCGCTCCAGCGCCGCCAATGTCGGCGCACGCGCCGTGGAGGAACTGGCCACGCGCATCGAGCGGCTGGCGCTGGAAAAACAGGCGGGGCCGATCCCCGCGTTGCTGCGCGAGCTGGAGGCGGCCTTCGCCCAAGCCCGGCCGCAGCTTGAACGGGAGCGGGACATTTCGTGAAAAAGATCGTTCTCGTTGAAGACAACCCGGACAACCGGCTGCTGTTCCGGACGCTGTTGCAGGACCTCTACGAGGTGGCCGAGTATGAAAGCGGCGTCAGCGCGTGGGAGAGCCTGCGGCAGGAGAAACCCGACCTGGTGTTGCTGGACATCTCGCTGCCCGACATGGACGGCCTGGAAGTGGCGCGGCGAATCCGCGCCGACGCGTCGCTGAAGGGCCTTCCCGTCATCGCCCTGACCGCGCACGCCATGTCGGGTGATCGCGAGCGGTTCCTCGATGCGGGATTTGATGATTACATCACCAAGCCCCTTCTGGACGAAACGGTCCTTTTGGAAGCGATTGACCGCTGCCTGGGCCGGCGCGGCGTTTGACGCTTGAAGGCGGTGTTGGAGGCCGCTGGATTTCATTCTCAAAAAACATGACGACGACAGCGAAACAGTTGGCCGCCGCGGTCATCGCGCTGCTGTGGGTGGCCAACCTTCCGCACGGCGCGGCTGGAGCGGAGACCGCCGCGCCGGCCAGCGCCGGCCTGATGAATGACTGGATGCGCCAGGAAAACGACGCGATGAAGGCGTGGGACTTTGGCGGAGAGTTTCGCCTGCGTTACGAGGATTACGAAGGCGCGGTGCGCGCCGCCAGCACCCTGACAAGCGTGCCGACGGGCACGAAGCCGCTCACGATGCCGGTGAATCCGAACACGGATTTCATCGCCCGCGGCCAGGCCAACAGCAGCGACCAGTTGTTGATGCGCGAAAAATTTCACGCCGGCTGGTCGCCGACGCCGTGGTGCACGGTTTTTGCGGAGATGCGCAACAACACCTCGAACTGGGATCAACGGTCGCCGGCGCCGGACGAGGACACGGGCGTGTTGCAGCAGGCTTACATTTCGTTGGGCGACCCCGCGCAGTTTCCGTTCGTCCTAAAAGTCGGGCGGCAGGAAATGATGTACGGCGACCAGCGGTTCATCGGCAACAGCGATTGGAGCAATCTGGGCCGGACGTTCGACGCCGCCAAGCTGCGGTATATCAATGATTTGTTTTGGGTGGACGCGTTCGTCTCGCGCGTCGTGGTGCCGTATCAGGACCACTTCGACGAGAACAGCAGTTACGACACGTTCTCCGGCATCTATGCCTCCAGCCGGAAAGTCGTGCCGTGGCAGGTGACGGAAGTTTATGCCCTCTCCCGCAACGCCGGCCAGCAGGCGACCAGCGCGTCAGCCTACGACGTGCCCGGCACGCCCTCCACCGCCCGCGACATCCTCACGTTCGGTTTCCTCGTCAAATCGCTGCCCGATAAACTCGCCGGCTGGGACTACAGCCTCGAAGCCGCCGGCCAGGTCGGCACCATCAACAGCTCGACTCTGAATCAACGGTTGAATCAGCAAGCCTTCGCCATGTTCACCGACGGCGGTTACACCTGGACCAACGCCTGGGCGTCGCCGCGGCTGGGCTTGAGCTATGATGGCGGCACCGGCGACAGCAACATCAAGGACGGGAAAAGTGAAACCTTCGACAACCTATTCGGCACGCGCCACCCGCAATACGGCGTCATAGACTTATTCTGCGAGCGCAACATGCACATCCCGCGCTTGTCCGCGTCGTTCCACCCGCTGAAGCACCTGACGCTCTCGGCCGACTATCGCGCGTTCTGGCTGTGGGATACGAACGATTACCTCTATCCCATCTCCGGCAGCGGGCGCAACAACGCCACCACTGGCTACGGCATCCATCCGAATTACGATTCCTTTGTGGGAACGGAACTGGACCTGGTTGCCAGTTACGATTTCCAATCGTGGTGGAACGTGCAGGCGGGCTACGGCCATTTCTTCGTCGGCACTTACATCAAACAATCCGTCGGCGCCATCCCGGCCAACGGCGGCGCCACAGACGCCAACTTCGTTTACGTCCAGACGTCGTTCAAGTTCTAGCCGTCGTCACCGCAACGTGCCGACCTGATAGCTCAGGAGGGCGCGCTGGGTCAGGTAATCGTATTTCGCGCCGGCCACGGCGATTTCGGCGGAGGTCTTGTTGAGCTGCGCCTGGCTGAGTTCGACGATGGAACTCGCGCCGACTTTGTAGCGCGCCTGCGCCAGGTCGAAGGCGATGTTGGCGTGCTGGAGCAGTTTCGCGGTCAGTTGCACCTTCTCGGAGGCGTAGTTGGCGTTGAGCCAGGCCACGCGCACGCCGCTGGCGATGTTGTCC